>OAZX01000192.1_pt1 | contig 38799 bp, 24 predicted proteins | sample 1495341 | NCBI WGS metagenome assembly OAZX01 (sample SAMEA2580119, study PRJEB22360) | human gut metagenome | biome: human gut; feature: human-associated habitat; material: faeces | place: Denmark | collected 2008/2010 | reverse complement strand
TCCGGAATCAAAAACAGCGGTAGACCGCTTGACAGCGGGTGGGTGGTCCAGAGATTCAGGACAGCCGCGATTTGACATAAAGTTGACGCAGTCTTCCGCTCGGCGGCCGGGACAATGTGCATCATGCGAAGGATCCCAGTAGACGAGCTCTCCATCAGAGCAGACGCTCTTATAGAAGCGGAGCGCAGGTTCGAGCACGCGCCTGCGGTACGATGCCGCACCGCTGCGGCCGTCTCTGAGTTTCAGGAAGCGGCTGTCTTGGGTCTGCCCCGTAAAATTCAGTTCCGACATGTCGGTATTGCGCATCTTATTGCGGGCAGTGATGAGCAATCCAGGATGCGAAAGAACGTGAAGCCGATAATTTTCGGGAGTCCGCTCCTTCTCGTTCATATCATGAAGCTGAAGCTCAAAGTCGTGGAAGGCTTCATTGATCGCTTGGAACCATTCAAATATCCCCATGGTTGTCGAAATGCGGCATAGATCCGCGTAGCCGTCACGATACCCAAACCAACGCCCCATTTGAAGGAGCGTGTCGTACATGTTTGATGTGCGCAGAAACAGGCTCATGCAGAGTCCCGGCAGCGTGAGACCGCGTGAAAGCTTGTTGCCCCCTACGTAAATGCAGGTCTTCGTGCGCGGGCGGTTTCGTGATTCCGGCATTGCAGCCTCAAAAACTTCTGGATCTGCTTCACCGTTAACCAGACGAATTTCGGTGTCCTCAATGACCTGATCAATAAGAGGTGCGAGTTCATCAAAGGATGCTGGCAGACTCCAATCTGACTCCGAATCAGTTCGGCTGCGGCATCGGCGAATTTCGGGAGTGACCACTTTGCATTGGTTGTCAAAGAAGGCTTCGAATTCGCTTCGCAGCCGGGATCTTGCAATTCCGCCAAGACAAAGTGACGAACGTACTCCGGCCAGAAGATCTCGGTACTGAACAGCAACCTTTTTTTGCTGCGTAACTCGGTGCGAAACATGAACCAGCATTGAGCTCATCACGGTAGTGATGAAACGGCCATTTTCATCTATTTTCTCCTTGCCGCCGTATCGCCTCTCCCATCGCCACAGTCGGATTGCGGTCGAAAGAAGGAACTGATAGAGAGCATGAACAGCTTCGGCGGGAACATCATCCGAAACCGTCAGACGGCTTTGACGCTTTCCTGCAGCACGGCCGCGAACGATCCAGCTCTGGGCGCTTTCGTCCGGAATAGGCATGAAGAGATCGAGTCCGCCGTCGTCTTCATCCGAAAAGAACTGTCGGGGACCAAAGTACTTGACCGGCGCAGGCAGCGGCAGAATGAAATCCTTCGGGAAAAGATCCTCCCCGAGCGTTTTCGATTCAGCACGTCGGCTGATGAAAACATTGGCAAAAGGCGTCGCCGTGTAACCTATGAACGAAGCGCGAGGAAAAAGCTTCAGAATTTTGCGGATGAAGCCGTTCGTGGCCGTTACCTGTTCCTCGCTTTGATTCGTGTTGATTGAGGCCTGATCAGCTTCGTCGTCGATCAGCAACAAAGGACGTGTTTCGCGGTTGGGAACGCGGTTTTTGATCCAGTTAACGAGTTTTTTGAAGACAGCCGAATTTTTCTTGATGACGAAGAGCCATGGGCGCGTTTCGACGCTCACTGAACAAGAATCAAAGTCACAGTTTAGATATGTTGCGCTTTGCGGAGAGTTCTCTTCATTCCACTCAGGATCATCTGAAACGCCGCAGTATTCTTTTTTCACATCGGAGCCGTTCTTTTCCTGATGAAAGCCCACGAACTCTTCATCAAGGCGCGCCTGTGTCTGCTGGCGCAAATCGTTGTGAATCCCCGAAAGCACGATGATGACGCGATATCCTGCATCTGCGGCCTTAGCGATCACAGCCGAATAGTTTGCGGTCTTGCCGCTTTGCACCTGACCGACGACAAGCCCCCGAGTCTGCCAATGCGAATGATCCTTCGGGTCATGAAGACGGCGGAGCACGCGTTCGCTTTGTTCGTCGATTGAATCTACGTCAGCAGGTGCGTACTTGCGTTCAAGTCTGCGGCGCATAATCGGCCAGTAGACGCGCTGACTGCGGACATCCTCCGTCACCCAAGATATTTCTTCTTCCGAACTTTGAACGAAAGCCGGCGGCGTCACAATACAGTAGCCATTAAAGGAGTTAAGTATCTGCTCCTTGAGAGAGTCAAGAAGAACACGTTCCGCGTCGGTCATGGGAATAGCTTTAGCGTCGGCTGAATTCCAAAACTTGTCCCAGGCATCGTCGAGCATTTCCCCGATGACGGCTCGGGCGAGAGGTGCACCTTGGCCTAGACGCTTCCGTTTTCTAAGATCCTCTTCGAGCTTTGCTGCGAAATCCTGAAGACTCAGGCGCAGGAAGTAGGAAATGTCTGTTCGGTCGGAAAAGAGTTTCATTTGTCAGTTTCATTGAAAATGTCGATTAAGACCGCAGGCCACGAATCGAAAGGTCGGCGTGATCTGATGAGGGCTTGTGCTTCATCTTTCGAGTGCTGCTTCAACAGCATATGAAAAACGTGCCGGACAGCATTGAGCATCAATGCATCCGGTACGATCGTCGGCGCCTTTTTGATGGATGTCGGGTGTGCAACGGCGAAAAGTTCAAGATAGCCCTTGAGGAGCTCCTCCGTGAGGCTTCCTTCTGAAAGAGTCTCAATGAGAGTATCAAAGACCGGATCGGCCGCATTGGGCATGCTTATGCCGCCCCTTGCGGGTTTTAGCCAAAGCTGCGATGCAGCCTCCTTCATGAAATTCGGATTTCGCGATTTAAGCGTAGTTTCCGAAATGGTCCGAGCCTGAACTGCATATTTGAAGAGCCAATTCCGGACTTCGTGCGGAGGTTTTGCCATGCTCTTTCGGATGTCGAGCTGCCATTTGACATCGTCCGCATTCGTGAAGTCGATTCGAAGACGCGCGAGCTTAAACTGCACGTCTTTCCTCAGATCTCGAAAGCCGAGCCACCCGCCATAGCTGATAAGACGCTTGCTTCGATAGACAAAAAAACCCTGCAGGTCAAGGTCATCATTCTCGCCGAAGAGCCAGATCGATTCCTTTGAAAACTCAGGGTCGGGAAGGACGAAGGGACGCAGATGCACAGTGGGCGTTGTCGAGTGCTCCGGCCAGGTCACCGTTGGGAAATCCCGAGGCTTCGAAGGGTGTTTCGAGAAGAAGGGATCCCAGGGAACAATTGGGCGCCCGTTGAGCAAAAGCTTGAAGTCGCCATCTTCGAGAAATCGGTGAAAAACGAGACTCAGGTGCCGCTTCATTGTTTCAAGAGTCGTCGCAAAATCATTTGCATGGTCTGGGCCGAGTGCACGGTCGAGCTTTTCCCAAATGACCGCAGTTCCGTGGGGACCGGAAAGTTCCTGCTTCAGATCCGTTAAGTCTTTAAGCTCCTCTAAATTCCATTCGTCGGTTTTTGAAAGGGTTTCGAGATCCCACGCGAAGGCAAACATACCTGCTTCAGTCTTCGAAACAACCGTCAGGCGGCGGCATTGGGAAAACGAAGCAGTTTTGAGTCCTAATCCAAATCGTCCCAAGTCTTTGACACAACGCACAGCCGATGGGGAGATCGAGCCGAGCGACATCGCGAGAATGAGTTCCGCTCGATTCATACCGCATCCGTCATCCGAGATGACAAGACGCTGCACAACGTCCCCTTTCGTTCGATCAATGCGCAGACAAATCGTCTCAGCGCCAGCCGCAATACTGTTGTCGATAATGTCAGCTACGGCCGTCTGGAGCGTGTAGCCCATACCGCGCATCGACTGCGTCAGAGCGCCGGCGCGCGGCGGAACTTCGATAGTATTGACGGAATTCATACGCTGCTTAAACTCCTCGTTCGAACAAATCGTCGCAATAGAGCTTGAGTGCGCGCAGAAGCTCTCCGTAAAGCGTTACATTGGCTTGCTGCACCTGCTCACGATGCTGAATTGCAATGAATGTTTTTACAACAGCTGCAGAAACGGGCATTTTCTTGACGACCTCAATGCAGCGTCCGAGCTCTTCCAAAGAGGACGTATTAACGCGGTAGAAGTCGAGCGGATCTTTGGGCGGAGCAACGACGGGCTTCAAAGACGGAATCGTGCGTGCAGGAGCTGATGCCGGACCATTGTCCGGCTGTGAGTCGGCCGAGAACAAGTCTTCATCCTCGGCGTCCTTAAAGAAATCCCAGTCGCCTGTGTCAAGCGTTCCGTAAAGGCTTAGTCCTGCAGGGGTTTCAGCCTTTGCCGGCTGTATAAGAGGCGGAGAAAACGCCTCAGCGCATCGCTCTTCATTTACATTCGGTGCCGAGTTCGTCGGCTCCGTTGGGAGCACAGAACCCTGGTCAGCTGAAGACGATTCGGCCGTTTGGATAAAGGCCTCGGGTGACGGCTCTGCGGCAAGAATCTTTCGTGAATCACGACGTACCGAGAGAGTCATTCGGGATGTTGGCCGCGCCTCCTTCTCTTCCGAAACTGAGGTCACCGCGGCAGCTTTGATAAGGCCCGAGGACCGTCCCAGCTGAACGAAATCGCTCAGCACCCTGCCATGCGGCGACCTCGCTTGAGAAGAAAGTCCGCACTCGCAGTACTCGCGAATGAGCGCCTCGTTGCCAAACGAAGCGGCGAGAATGAGTTCGGGTGTCAGTATGTTGGCGGAAGCCGCCTTCATGCGTTCTGTGCGCCTTATTTTCGGGATGGAGAACCGCAAGGTTTCTTTTGTTACGGCTGCGCCCCAGTCAAGCAGCAATTTGGCGGCTTGACCGTTGCGATGCCCGCATGCATAAAGGAGGGCCGTGACTGAAGGCTGAATTTCGAGGTTTGGATCCACTCTTTCAGCAAGCAGATTTTCTAGTGCATTGAAATCATTTGAGCGAATATATTGCGCGAGCGAATCCGAATCGGTTTTCTTATCGCGATTCGGAAGAGACTGTTTTTTCGCGCTGCGGCTCAGCCGAATGAAGATCTTCAAAGCGCATTCAGCCCTATCTTCATTGTCGAGGGACGCTTCAAGCTCATCGAGCTTAGTACCGTCAAGATGCGCGCCCTGCAGAACTGCGATGAGCGCGGACTCGATGTCACGCTCCTCAACAGCGCGGAGCAAACTGAGCGTAGCTCCATCAACGGAGACTGAGGCATGTGCCTCATTTTCGACTCTACGGGAAGGAGCTGAATCAATACTTGGTCCCGCTTGAGAGTCGATCGGCGCCTCATCCCAGTTGGCAATATTCCTCATCCGCCCGGCGAGCGGTTCGAAGCCGGGGTCGCTGATAAGTTCAAGACGCGAAGCTTCCTCCAGAGTTTTCATCGTGAAGTGATGATCTGGGGAAACAGCGTTAGGCGAAACGCCAAGACACAAGTACTCCTGAACGAGCGCTGTATTCCTAAACAGGAGAGCCAGCATCAGCTCGGGGTTTAGGACGAGCGGATTTGCAGCAGCGCTCATGCGCTGGCGCAGATGGACGGCCACCGTATGGTCGCTCGATACATCCGGCGTAATGCAGGCACCCCAAGTGAGAAGCTGCAGAACCGCGACATTGGAGTGATTCCGAACTGCGAAAGCAAGCGCAGAAACACCCGGCTCCACCTCGATGTTCGGGTTGAGTCCAGCTGCGAGATGGAACCGAAGAGTCTCCCATAGCTTCGCTGTAATCCATGCACCAACCATAGCGCCCGTAGGAGCCCTCACGTCAACCTGCTTCGAGCGGCGAAGCCGTACTCGTTCAGTAAGGCAACTGATGCATTGCTGAATAAGAGGTGCATTCTTAATCCTCCCGTCAGCTGTGATGTGCAGATGCTCCGTGCAGGGAGCGCCGGCCAGCACGGCTTTAACGACGCCGTCGAAGCTGAATGTTTTGACGGCTTCGACTAATGCCGCATCGAGATCTCTAGACGTGCGCTTAGGGGGCTGGCTAATCTTCTCAATGGAGTTGAGCTTCGGCGGCTTTTCGGGAGTCGTCACGGGATTCTTGCGTGACTGCACTGCTGGTTTCGTTTCGCCTCGTGTCCGCGCAACATCTGCATTGTGATTCCTCAAAAGCGCCACAATCGGCTGACGTCCAAGATTCTGAGCGAATTCGAGCGGCGAACTTCCGTTCTTGTCTGCAAGCGCCGGATCCGCTCCCCATTCGAGAAGCGAGCTGACGAGGTTGCTCTGGCCGTGAAGAACCGCCTCCGTTAGTAGCGTCCTCCCATCGGGCCCAATAAAATTCGGAGAGAGCCCTTTCGAAAGGAATTCATCAAGCGCAGCGACTCTGCCGGCACGTACAAAGGAGAAGATCTCGTCGGCATTCCAAATCTCTTTGGGCACTTCAGGCACCTGAGCCGATTGTTGAGGCTGATGCAGCTCACTGTTCGTTATTCCTTCCGGCTCGGCACCTTTTGCTGAGGCCTTCAGGGCATTCGTATCTTTAAACTCCCACGTCTTTTTTGACTGTTCCTCATTGACTATATTGGCTGACACATCGGCGGAGTCTCTATAAACAGCTCCGGAGCCTTGGTCTCGAACTACCGTCGGGCCCGACTGCGGCTTATTCGGCAAACAAACTCGTAACAGACGGTTGAAGATTGACACGGCTCTCTGTTGTTTAAGGAATGTTAGAAAAAAGAACTGTCCCTTCCAATTCCTTTAGGAATTAGCAGCGTGTAATCAAGAAGCTGGGACTTAAGCAAATTAGAAAAGAATACATGATCTCATTCATAATGAGGCTTTAGAGGAATCACTGCCGTATCATGAGATAAACAATTGTTTATCTGACCTTTGCCGACCATCCTTTAATTTTTCCCTGTAGCTTCTAAGGCCCAAGCGCGAGCAAAGAACTTTGGTCAGCACTGCAGCCCAGAGTCCGGTCTGACTGCCGGCCGCTTCCATGCACCGCGTCAGCCCGCGCCATTCTTCAGTCAAGCCGGTTGCAGCGGGAGCAAAAGTACGGACAGCAGTCAGATAAACGAGCATTCGCGAAGAATCCACGCTGAACCGATTTATGGACGGCGCCGGACATTGGACAAGACTATCCGGGAGGACAATCAAAACAGAGGGCTGAGGAATGACTGCGGCAAGCATTCAGGGAATCATTGAAGAGTTGGATCTGAAGTGTTTTAAATCAGTTTACTGATGGATGCGTCGAGGGCTGCCGCATCAAGAATCAGTTACCGTCAATGCGGTATATCCTCCCCATATAAACCGGTACAACAGTGCCGTTGCGCCGCATGCTCGACAACCGCAGAACCTATCGCAGAGGGTGGTCACGAACGTAATGACGTCCTCACCCGAGTCCTTATTCACATGAAGCATCTTGTCGAACTTCAAGAGAATGTCTGTCTCGGTTTCAGCACTGCCGCAAATAAATCAGAGCATTCCAATGACAAAGCGCAGGTTTCGGTCTGTAATCTGGAGCTACGCAGATCAAACAGTAGTCGCCATAAAGTCTGAGGTCTGAGGTCTGAGGTCTGAGCAATATATTTCGAAATATCCTCTTTATGCAGAGGAAAATGCTATATCTAGTGCCCCGCGCATCATCCTCTAATATTTCAAAAATAACCCTACATTTTTATTGCTCTTTCTACAAAATGATCAAAACTCTGTGAAAAATTATTATTCCGTCTGCTTCAATATAAAAATAGTTGACGATATTTACGAAAATAAGAGCTGATTCGTACCGCACTTTTTGACTATGCATCGCAAGGGAAGATGACTGCTTTTTACTTTCGCATTAATTGAGCTCGCTCCTTCGCACCTTCTGGCGTATTGACAAAGCTATACCAATATTTGCCTTCTTTCTCCGTGCCGTAGAGCTTAATGAAACACCACGGCTTCGGTTCAGCATATAGAGCCTCGACATCTTCGAGGCATTCATTCAGCCGCAGTGCTCGAACAAGTGCATTGCGAGCAGCAGCACGAATCATGCGGTTGCGCCAGCGCTTTTCTAGTTTTTCTGAGATGTGATTGCTGTTGCAGCAAAAAAATGGACCAATGGGTGTGTGACGTCGAGACCGAGACATCTGTGTGTATTCTCCTGACAAAACTCGGCAGCAAGAGATATCCAAGAGCTTTTCTGCCATCTTTCCTTAACTTCATCATAAAACCGAATACGTCGCCATTCGTCGCATCGAGGAACTATGATGGGTTATCGGATGAATTGAATGATGTTCTCCCGATGTCCGTTTATTAAGTGCTTTGGAGTGCTCTATGACTGCTGCTACTGAAGATACGTTTGTCGACCTGCTCTGCCGTATCCCGAATTCCGACCGCAAAGAGCTGCTTGCGCTTTGGACCGTCTTATCGGAAGTCGGTGAATCGAGAGCAGCCTTCACTGCGGCTGCAAATTGGCTTCTCCCTACCTTGAACGCTGCCGAACTTCCAAAGAGCAACATTGATGAGCAAATGCTTGACTCCTGGCAGCCCAATGAACCCGATACCCTGTGGCATCTTCCCGCGCATCTTCAAAACGTCGTCCTAGCGCGCATAACTGCGAACGCCCGCATCTTGAGTGTTGACAAGATACGAGGGTTCATCAGTCAAAATGACTGCCGTGAATTCCTTGATAAATATGCTCACCTTTTCCATGCCGCTCTTCCGCCCAATGGCGCAGAAAGTGCCTTTGGACTTTTCCGCAGCGCACTCCGACAACTCATGGACGTCAGCGATTGTTTAATCCCATACGTTGAGGATCAGTTCCCGCAGTATCGCATCCGGTTTATTACGAAACCCGCATCAGCCGCCATCAAAGAGCTTGATTTCGTTTTCAGAAAAATCGGTGCAAGTACGCATCGCAATGAAGATGAACTCATCGTTCGCGAAAGACGTCTTGAACACGATGCATTGGTCCGCATTCTTGCCAGTCTGGCCGCTCGCTATGAAAAGGAACTGCAGATCGCAGAACTTCCCGACACCGAAAAAACAAAAGATTTCCAAGCCCCATTTTCGCCATTCAGCTTCGCCGAAGCCATGCAGTTATTTGGCCGGTCAAACAGCTTAAACAACAGCAACAAGCTTGATCTTTGGAAAAATATTGCCGGCATTGAAGGAGATAAATTTTGCAAACTGTAGGTCAAGTTGAGGCGAGATGAATATCTCTAAATTAATAAATACAATGTAATTCAAGTCACTTTAAGTTTCATGCTCTCCTTAAGTTTCCCTCTAAAAAAGACATGATTAACGAGATCAACTGATCTACGTGAAATCAATTCTGGAAATGCCCTCAAAAGTCGTAAGGGAGAGCTCAATAATGCATTTCTGTAGGGGTCAAGATTTGTCCGCTAGGGGGGCAACTTACCTCACCGTTGACAGCAACAGGAATACGTGCATTACGTGTTCGTGGACACGAATGGGAAGAAAGTCTGTCACCATTGGCTGAGGCATTACATCCAGAGACAAGAAGTAATGCGAATTCCGGAGGGTTTTAGCTAAAGTGGTATAAAATTAGCCTAAAGTTGTCTATTAGTTGACATACGAGGGATTGCTATGGAAGCGATTACATCTTTAAATACCAAAATCTCTCTCACGGACAAGGAGTTGTTCGTGAAAACAACTGAATCTCTTGGTTTGACGCCCTCTGCCGCCATCAAAATCTTTGTCCGTATGTTTAACCAGTGCGGGGGTTTTCCATTTGAGGTTCGTACGGTCCCGTTAGTGAACTACAACAATCCGAACATCCTCAAGCCGGAAATCCGCAACGGAAACGTGGTGTTGCCCGCCTCGTGGCGTGAAGACGACGACTACGATCATGACGATGCGAGGTGAAACAACGCCTCAGCCTTATGAGGTCTGGCGCATTCCATTTGTCTTTGACGATCAACCAGATGTTTTCAAGTTCCGCCCCGTCATCATCGGCGGCATAGGTAAAGGCGGCGTGGAACTTATGCTTTTGTCTGTCAAGGTCACATCGCATCCACCTAGACAGGGTATTGAAGGAGAAATCCCATTGCTCGACTGGCAGGCTGCCGGCTTAAGCAAACCCTCCACGGCTCGTTGCAGTAAAACGATTTTGGTGCCTTTGTCGGTGTTTGTCGGCCAACGCAAATATGGGAAACTATCGCAAAGAGACCAATTAGCGGTGCGAGTTGCCTTAGAAAGAGCTGATTTCACCCAGCCCGGGTTCACCGTAGAGGTGCATTAATTCTTTGCTCAATTCTCGTAGTTGTTTTCACCTGAACTCCCGAATGACTAGATCCTAACTAAAACGACAAACAGTCTTCGGGAGTTTTGTTATCCCCAGCAGAGCCAGCAGATCCCGATGGCGTTTTGCGACAGTGCCAAGTACAAAGGCGTTGGTCGTCCGATGCTTATAAGCCTGCATGCACTGAAGCTGGGTAATAAGCTTGCGCATTGATTCTTCCGGCATTTTCAGATCCGGATGGACTGCATGCACTTCTCGTGCTTTGCTCAGCGCATGCTCATACGCAGAGCCTGAACAAGCATATAAACAAACAGTTTTCCTCGATACGCGGCTTCCGTTGCTTCGAATCGTGAACCGCCGACTTCATTTTTGAGTTGATTGAAGCCTTGTTCAATGATCTGGCGCTGACGATAAAGTTTCAGAGCGACAAACGGATTGGACTCAGCATTGCTGCGAATGGCTTGGCAGCCTTTGAACTCGACGGCTTCTTTAAGCTCATCGAACTTGATGCTCCAAACAGGTTCGTCGTCCTTAGCTCTACGGTTTTCGTAAAGAAACCGCTTGATCTTTTTCCACTGCACCGGGTCAATGAGCTTTGAGTTCTGCTCCTCCTGCTTTCTAACGAGTTCAGCCGCACTGCTTTTCACCTTTTTGACGGCGGCCTCTCCTTTTTGAGCAGCTTTTTCAATGGATTTCAGAGTCTCACTTTTGATTTGTCGGATCTTTGCCATCAATAGTGGTTGGTTTTAACTTGACGGAACACAGTCATTAAGTTTCCCTCTAAAAGAGACATGATTAACGAGATCAACTGATCTACGTGAAATCAATTTTGGAAATACTGTCTAAAGTCGTAAGGGCGAGCTCAATAATTCATTACTGTAGGGGTCAAGATTTGTCCGCTAGGGGGTCAACTTACCTGACCGTTGACATTTCCATGCCGCTACTGAGTTGATAATTATCCCAGGCTTTGCTATCGGCATCCTTCATCGATTCGATGCCTCCTCGAGTCAGCCGAGTCGCTAGTCCTTCCTGCGGCCGGGCGAACAGCGGGGCTTCTCCACACAATCACACGAACGCTGCGGGGACATACAACGAAAACCGCCTGCACCGAAATGCAAGCGGTTCCGCCAAGTCTGCGCTTCTACAGCAGCAGCGCAGACTCAATTACTTTTGGGCAATTGTCCGATTAGAAAACCGGGATTACGCCGCCTTTGTACTTTTCTTCAATGAACTTCTTCACTTCAGGAGACGTAATGGCTGCCTTGAGTTTCTGGAACTCGGGCTTTGCTTCATCGCCGTCGCGAACGACTACAACGTTGCCAAAGGGCGAGGACTTAGCTTCAAGCGCGATGGAATCATGCGCAGGATTGAGACCGGCCTGAAGAGCATAGTTGGCATTGATTACGGCAGCGGCCACATCATCGAGCGAACGCGGGAGCTGAGCCGGTTCAAGCTCATAAAAGGAAAGCTTCTTGGGATTCTCAACGATGTCCACCGTCGTCGCAAGGAGCGTCGCATCTTTCTTCAGCTTGATGAGACCAGCGTTCTCAAGAACCTTGAGGGCACGGCCTTCATTGGTCGGGTCGGACGGTACGGCAATGCGAGAGCCGGCTGGGATATCAGCCACGTTCTTAAACTTCTTCGAATAGACGGCCATCGGTTCAAGATGAACGGAGACGAGGATCTTGAACTTAAAGTTGTGCTGCTTCACAAACTCTTCGAGATAAGGAATCGTCTGGAAGTAGTTGGCATCCAAATCCTTCGAATCCAAAGCGAGATTGGGCTGAACGTAATCGTTAAATTCAACCACTTCAAGCTTTACGCCCTCTTTTTCAAGCTGAGGCTTGATGAAGTTGACGATGTCCGCATGGGGCACAGGCGTCACACCGATGCGGATGACTTTATCAGCAGCGGCAGCGCCGGCTGAAAAACCGAACGCAAGAACAGCTGCGGCAGCAGCACCGGTAAAAGTACGCGTAATGAGATTGGCAATCGACATTTGAGGTTCCTTTGAATTTGTTTCCTGCAGACTTTCGACAGATCGGTATTACGAAACTGTCAACGTTCTGCAGTCATTTGCATTTTGAATTTGACCGCTGGTTCATTCTGCAGTCCGGGTGATGACACCCATTCGGTCGACTGAGAAAACCTTTCTCGGAGCTGCAGTTGCCGGGACCCCTCGGGCGGCGAACAGCTCTCTTCTTTAACTCCGCAGGCGCGGAATCTGTTTTTAACGGTCTTTATGTCCTGTCCTTGGCTTTTTAAACCTGGACCGTACCCCTCGGGCGCGTCGGACATGGGTTCATACTACCCTCGCAAAAGACGGATTGGGGGTGTGATGCCAATATCACACCCCCATTTTGAAAACTCTCCTGCGGTATTACCAGCCGAGGTTCGACTTTCTTCGTAGACAGCTGACGCAGCTTTAGAGCACTGCGCCCTCCGCCTCTTCTGCGTTAACGGGTTTAAGCACCTTCACGAACCAGTTAACCACCCGTTCGATGACGGGTTTTTGGAACCAAGGAAGATCACCGTGCTGAGCATTGTCAACCAAAACATATTCGGCATCAACGTTCTTTGCCTTCAGTGCGCGGAAGAGCTTTGCGCTCTGCGTCGGGCTCACAAGCGGATCAAGCGCGCCGTGGAGGATGAGGAACGGAGGCTCTGATCCGTCAACGTGACCCAATGGGCTGGCCGCCAACGCAGCCTTCCGGTCAGCCATGATCGAAGCACCCGGATAGGTTCTGAAAGCAGGACCGTTCACTAACAGCGCCTCAGTAGATGCAGGCGATTCGTGCACCTTATCAATTTCAGGACCAAAACCCTCGCCGATCGTCGTCAGATCTGACAAGCCGTAAATGGTGACTGCCGCCTGAACATCGGACGAAACATTAAGCCAATCGCCTTTATCAAACTGTTTTTCTCCGTTGGTGACGCCGGTCATCTGCGAGAGGTAGCCGCCGGCAGAATCCCCCAAAACACCGACTCGATCCGGATCGATGCCGTATTCTTCTGCATGTGCACGCAGGTATCGCACTGCTGACTTAGCATCCTCAAGAATGGCGGGGAACTTATCGGGCACCACGCGGTATTCCGCTGCAGCTACAACAAACCCTGCATTGGCAAGCGCGCGCCGCATTTCAGAAAACTTTTCATGGTCCGCCGATGTGAAGCCGCCGCCCGGAAAATAGATCACCGCAGGCTTCTTTACCTTTGTGCGGGGAATTTCAAGGGTCATACGAAGCTGGCGAACAGCGCGGGTCGACTTGATCTGAGAATAAATAACGCCGGAAATCATGTCGATGCGCGGGGCTTTCCCTTCAACATGGATGACCTCGGCACCTTCGGTCCAGCCAGCCAGTTTCGCGGAGTCTGCATCCGCGGCCAGTACTGAAGAAGCAGCGATCGTCAATGCGGAGAGACCGACAACAGCTGCTGCGGCAGTCTGAAAAACTTTCTTCATGGTTCGTTTAGTCCTGATTATTGTTCTAAAAAAGCTTGAATCGTTGCGAAAACCATCAGCCGCACCTCGCCGCAGAAAATTGGCCTCTCAAGCGGGCAACAGCAATGAACGGTCCAACGTCCCGAAATCATGCACAGCAACAGGGCTGTGCCGCTACGATCCGCGGGATGAGGCTAAGCCGAAATCAAAATTCCAAATGTCGTCCAGTCAACACTTCCAGAATGGAATCTTTTTCGAGCGCTGAAAGCGGCACCGGCGGCCTGGGTTCATCAAGATGGTCACCGAGCATCTTCTGATACCAGTTGACGTCGTGCCATGCTCCGTTCTTAAAGCCCGCCTGAAGATAGGTGCCGACGAGTTTGAATCCCATACGCTTATGCAGCCGATCACTAGGCGGATTGGGAGACGTTACACAGCCGAAAACAGACAAGACCCCCTGAGCCTTAAGAAGCGTCATCAGGCGGCTGTAGAGCCCCCCGCCTAAACCGCAGCCCACTGCGCTCTTGGCGAGATAAACCGAAAGCTCAGCGTTCCATTGATACGCCGCTCGTTCCATATGGCGGTGGGCATAGGCATAGCCCATGCAGCGCCCATCCTCTTCGGCGACAATGTAGGGATAAAAGCCGGCAATGGTACGAATGCGTTCGGCGAATTCTTCTGTTGTCGGCAGCGTGTATTCAAACGTAATCGTTGAATGAATATATTCGGAGTAAATCAGCAAAAGCGCAGGAGCATCTTCCGGCACAGCCAGGCGATAGTGCATGAGGACACCTTAGAGAAAACAAACATGCAGCTTTTGAGTTTATCGGGTGCTGCAGGGCTCATCCTTAGACAATGTCCTCAAGTCGGTGAGCAGCGGCTCAAGGATATGCGGCATGATCAGGCAGATTTCTTCCGGCTGAGCTATGTTTAGCGTCTCAAATGTAACCCGTACTCTTTGCATGGCCAAACGTAAGACCACCCCGCTTGATGACGCCGCTACTGATTCGATTTTTGATGTTTTAGGCACGCTGCCCGACGAACCTTCCGCATCTTCGGAATCACCGTCAGTGTCGTCTGAATCTGCAAGGCGCTCACTGGAACCCCTGCCTTTACGCTCAGTTTCGTCTGCTGCTGTGCCGCCGGCGGATTCAAAAAGCCCTGCTCGCAACACCAAAGCCGACACAGCTCCTCGGACCCCAAAGGCACCGCAGGCCTCTAAATCGATCAAGCCGCAGAAGACGCCGCAGCTGGAAAAGTCCATCAAAGAAGAAGCGCTCGCACTCTTTCAAAAAGGCCTGACGATTGAGGAAGTTGCCCGTGAGCTGATGCTTCCGCCTTCGGCAGTACGCGACTGGGAAGCGCTTTATCAAGACGGAAAGCTTACGAAATTCGGCAAGGCACGCATTGCCGCCGATGAACGTGAAAAGCAAGAACCTACGCTCTTTTTTAAAGCGAAATAACGCTCTCGCGGCCACGTAAGCGTGCTGCGCTTATGCGCGGCGCCAACATGTCAATCACGCTTCAATCGGCGTTTTCTCCACCTTGCGGAATCCCCCACGTTCACGCCAGGCTTCAATCCAGCCCGTCAGCTGCACCGTATCATCCATATCCGCTTCAAGCCGCCAAGCGCCGTCTTCGAGCTGCTGAAGCGTTTGAGTCGGATTGAACGGCGTTTCACTCAAATTCACGGCCGTCTCTGGATTGGTGAATTCAATCAGCAAATGAATCTTGCCGCCGTTCGAATAGTTAAAGTGGCGGGAAGCAACATATTGAGAAAGTGAAAAGTCCTGCGGCCTGGCGGACGGGAACGCGGTCACCTCTGCCTCGTCCATGCGGTGAAGCGCCAAGTGACGAATATTGTTGTAGCCCTCAAATTGGCAGATGAGATAGAGGCGCTGCACCTGCTGCACTAAACCAAGCGGAGAAACCACGGCTTCGTTCTCCTCTCCGCGGCTATTGTGGAATTTCACGCGCAGCTTGGAATCACGATAGAGCGCTTCACTCACGGCATTAAAGATGCGCGGTTTAATTTTGGGCGGCATCATCGGCACCGTATCCGAAACGAATGCCACTTTCTGCAGCCATTCCCGCGTCTTAGCGCTTTTCCCGTTTTCATTGAGCGCCGTTTTGGATGCGCTGAACAGCGGTTCCATTGCTTCCGTAATACAGGGCGGCAGCTGGTATTTGAGACGCTCCTGGCACAAACGCAGAAGCAGACTCTCCTGCGGCGTGAGCGTACTTTCGTCAAGTGTGGAATCGGGGGCATTTCGGCGGTAGCCGTACGGTTTCCCCCGGCGGTCCACCTCGATATGAAAAGCTTCGCACTCCACCAAAGCAACCAAAAAGCGCTGAAGACGACGGGGCATCAAATCAATGCCCTCGGCAGCAAGCCCCTTGCGAATCTCAGTCGACGACACCCAGCGATTCTTCGGAATGCGCTGCAGAACTGCAATCAGTAGGAGCACTTCGTTAATCGTGGATTGAGATTCTGCTTGATAGGACATAAAGCGGCCCCTTGGCTCTGGTGAATGCTGATTGATGAATTTTAACCAAAGGTCAGTTGAGCAAGATCCCAATGTGAGTTTTAACTAACTTCACGAAGGCATGGATCATTCAGTGTTCAGCATCATGAATTAAGCTCATCGCACGCGGCCGTCTACAGTTCCCGTTTGACCAGCCGTTTAAACTTAGTTAGTTATACTCAATCGAATATCCCATCCGCAGCAGCACTGCTCCATCTTTTTTAAGCAGCAGCGTCTGCAGTCCACCGTCTTTTATTGCTCCTCAGCAGCCTCAGCGCCTGCATCAAGGCAATCGCCGATTCTTTCAGCATTTGCCTTTATAAGGCCCCTCAGCCAAGCCATTGCAGGATCACGGTCAACGCGTTCGTGCCAAATGAGCCGCGCCCAGAAGGTCTCCCGACCGCGACCAAGCTCCGTTTGCGGATGAAGCGGCATGACCGCAATCCGGCCTTCAGACTCGAAAAGACGCGCGGTAAGGAGCGGCAGAACCGCTATACAGTCGGTTTCTTCCAAAATGCCGGGCACAACTAAGAAGAAAGGAACTGCAATCGCTCGGTCGAGAAGTTCCTCGCCCACGACCGTTTTTTCGTCCATCGAATAAATCTCATACTGGCTGCTGCCGCGATTGGATACCTGAATCTTGCGGCAGCGGTTCACATCCTTCCAAGGGATCCGACCGGTTTCGCGCCATTTCAGCGCAATCGGATGGTTCGGCCGCGTACAAAGCGCATAGCCCATCCGAATGAGTTTGAGCTCATGCATCCCTGCGGGAAGCTTGCGGCTCGAAGGATAGATGGCAGCGTCAATTTCCCCTGTTTCTAATTTTTCAAAGAGGTGATCATCGATTTGAACGAATTCCAAGCCGGCACGCGGCGCAGCTTCCAGAAAACGCTTCACGAATCCCCGCATCACGGCATAAACCGCATTGTCGACAACTCCAATTCGAAATGAACGCTCGAGATCTGCAGGACGAAAGACCTCGGGCTTCACAAGCGCTCCCGCAGCGCCAAGCAGTGCACGCACTTCGGGTTCGAGTTCAAAAGCTCGCTGCGTCGGGATCAGCTGCGGAGATGACCGCAGAAAGAGCGGATCATCAAACACATCGCGGAGCATCTTCAGCACACGAGATGCCGTCGAAAGACTGATGCCTTGAGCCTTCGCCGCCTCCGTGAGGCTCTTTTCCTCCACTAGCCGCAGGAAAAACATCAAGTCGCCCAAGGAAAGCTCAGTCCATTTGGGATTGGCGAAAGAACCATTGCTCAGCATCTGCAAATTGATCTCGGAAAATCGGCATTTCGTCGAAATGAGCAGTTTCGTAAACTGCTCTTCGTCTTATGGGGAAATAAGCGGCGCACAAGGATTTCGACCAATCCGCCGCCGGCCTTTCCCCCAAGCCACACAAAAAGGAAACAGTAATGAAGTTCAAGTCTACCGTCATTGCAGCCAGCGTTCTCGCGGGCATCATGAGTCTCTCGGCTGGCGCTTATGCCATGGGCGGCGCTTCCGGCGCGCACGTCAACTATCCGACGACCGGCAAGATTGGCGCCGTCATGATGAATCCGTACGGCATTGCACCGCTTACGGCCGTGATTCGCAACGGCGGCTACTCCCTCTCCGACATCTCAGTGCGCATCGTCCCGAAGGACGGCGGCCAGGAAATCACCTATACGGTGAGCGACGCCAAGGCCCGCACGCATGGCGGCATTCCGATCTTCGGTCTCTATGCCGGCTACCGCAATACAGTTGAGGTTTCCTACACCAAGACCACCGAAGGCAAGAGCGAACGGGTTGAAAAAGAGGTTTACCGCATTTATGCCGGTCCTGCCAATATTGCTACTGCAGGCTACGCCGGCGTGACTTCAGTCTTCCCGGTTGCTGAAGTCAAAAAGGTTGATCCCGCATTCAGCGACCGCCTCTACCTCATCAACAACATGATCGCGGCGACGCCGAACACAACCCGCGCGGTCTGGAACAACCCGATGGGCGGCGCACTCGAATGGAACCGTTATCCGCAGAACGCCATCTACGACACGAAGGGTGAGATCCGCTGGTACATGGAACCTTCGAAGATCTACGATCCGAACAATATCTATATGGCCGGCATCATGATGGGCTTCCGTCAGAACAATGACGGCGCGTTCACCTGGGGCTACGGCCAGCGCTACGTCAAGTACGATCTGATGGGACGTGAAATCTTCAACCGTCAGCTGCCCGACGGCTATGCCGACTTCTCGCACGCCATGGATCCGATGCAGAACGGCAATTACCTCGTGCGCGTTGCCTCTGCCGACCATGCTCGTCCCGACGGCAAGCATGTCCGCACGGTTCGCGACGTGATCATCGAAGTGGATCAGAACGGCACGGTGGTTGACGAATGGGCGCTCTGGGACATCCTTGATCCCTACCGCAACAATGTACTGAAAGCGCTCGACCAAGGCGCAGTCTGCCTCAACATTGATGCGACGAAGGCCGGTCAGACGATTACTGCCGAACAGCTCGCCGAACTCGATAAGACCGACAACTTCGGCGACATCGTCGGCGCAGGCGCCGGCCGCAACTGGGCGCACATTAACTCCGTCGACTACGACCCGACCGACGACTCCATCATCATCAGCTCCCGTCATCAGTCCGCGCTCATTAAGATCGGCCGCGACAAGCAGGTGAAGTGGATCATGGGTTCGCCCGAAGGCTGGGGTCCGAAGTTCGCTGACAAGGTGCTTAAGCCCGTCGACAAGGACGGCAAGCCCATTAAGTGCGAAGGTTCTAAGTGCGAAGGCAACTTTGACTGGACCTGGACGCAGCACACCGGCTGGCGCGTCGACTCTAAGTCCGATAAGGATGTCTTCTACCTCTCCGTTTTCGACAACGGCGATGCCCGCGGCATGGAACAGCCCGCTCTTCCTGAAATGAAGTATTCGCGTGCGGTCGTCTACAAGATCGATCAGAAGAAGATGACGGTCGAACAGATCTGGGAATACGGCAAGGAACGCGGCCACGCTTGGTACAGCCCGGTGACGTCGCTTACTGAGTACTATCAGGATAAGAATTCTGTCTTCGTATACTCCGCCACGGCCGGCGCTCAGTTCAACTTCAAGACCGGCGCGTTTGAATCCGCTCCGAACCCCTTCCTTGATGAATTCAAGTGGGGTGAAAAGGAACCGGCCGTTGAAATTCAGTTTAAGAATACTTCGGGCTATCAGGCCATGCCGGTTGACCTGAAGAAGGCATTCAACTAATTCCTCTTCCTTCTTTATTTACCGGACGGATGAAGCGTCCGTCCGGCTCTTCAAACAACTCCTTAACCGTCTGTATCAGCAGTCTGTACGGACGGATTTTTTAGAACTTCCAACTCGCGTGGGCTTGTGTGTTATAGCCTTTGCGGACACCAGTGTAGGCATTGAGACCAATGGAGAGGTCAAAGGTATTGGCGTAGTTCTGATACGTCCATCCAAGAGACGCAATACCCGTACTGCCTTCCAAATCAGCTTCATTCAAGACCAATGTCCCGTAACGATCCTGAGCATGTCCTTTGGCATCGGCCTTGAAGGCGTACTCATAGGTGAGCGCCGCATACGGATGCATCCTTCGGTCATACTGATACTCCATCAGAGTGCCTAACTGTCCTCGATGAGCGTTAAGCGAATTAAAGTGGAAAGTCGCGCCTGAAACCTCCGACGAGCCGGCAGCCTTGTATGACTCGCCTTCACGGCCATCATAGAAGTAATTCAGGAAGGTGCGGTTCTTCAGTTTTTTGGTCAGCTGAAATTCGCCGTAGGCGCCCGCATGAGCCCCCCAATAAGCACTGGTGCGGTCAAATTCAGCCTTCACTCCAGCAATTGGCACATCGAATTCGCTCCGAATCATCCCGCCCTTCACGTAACCCGTGAAGTGCAGCCAATCAACTGCCGCGGCACAGTTGCCGTAAATACCGACGCCGACATAGTTATTCTTGCCGTCTCCCTTGACATGTCCTATCGGTGAAGTCGTAGGAGAACGCGCATCATATGTGCCGCGCCCCATTTCCAAGAAGGCACCAACCTCTGACTGCTGCAGTTTGAAGGCGTATCCCAGTAATCCGGACACAATTGTCTCATCCAGATCGCCGCGAACATCTAACTCGTAGCCGCCTACCCGTGCCGCGGCGAAGGGACCAGGCTGCCGAGTTCCTTTCCGAGACTTGAGCGTTGAATCAATGAGAAGCTCATCCGCAGCAAAAAGCGCTGCTGCTGAGGAAAGACTCGACAGCATCAAAACATTGGTTTGGTCGTTCACCTTGTCTTTGCTCGGCCGCCGATTCTTGATCTTCGCAATAAGCATTTGCTCCGTTTTCATCGAAAGATCGTAATCGTCTTGGGTGAGTTCACTCTTTTCGACGCGGGCTAAAGACTTAACGGATTCCACATTGAGATCCCGTTTGAGTTCACTGACGGAAGTCCCCGCTGCCAGACGATTGGTCAAATCATTTAAAGCAATGCCGTTGGAGCTATTGATCAACCGAATTTCATCTCCCGCCTTCAAATTCAATGCAGTCCCGGAAAGGGTGATGCAGCTGGACTTGCCGGCATCGGAATGCAGCAAAACAGGGGATGAACCCTTCACAGAAACAACCGCCTCGTCTGGACCGAGAGAAGACAAGAGCGCTGGGGTCAGCAGAAAGTTCAAACTTGCACCGGGTGCTGCAGAGAGTTCAGTGAGCTGAGACCGATCGGTAATATTCCAGTATGCGTTTTTATCCGCAGTACCAGAACCGACATGCATAGCAATCGTACCGTTGTCGCTTATGCGAGTATTCCCCGAAAACTGCACCAGTCCCTTTTTTGTACTGTTGATGTAAATGCGGGCATCGTTTTCTGCAGATATCTCAGACTGACTCAGCGTAACAAAATCTTTTTGAATATCCGCTACGGAATTGTCGATGCCTACCAAAGCTTGGGAGGCATTGGTTGTCAGTGAATCCGTCACCGTCACCTTAGCCGCATTCTTCAAATACACAGCTTGTGTAATGCCTCCGGACATTTGAATATTGGCCGCTTTCGCCGTGACATCTGCTTCGCTCGCAGCACGAATGCCGATCGCTTCAGTATTGTCACGAAAATCCATCGTCAGCTCATCCAAAACGTTAACCCTATGAAAAGCATACAGCCCATAGGCGGTCTTGGTTTTACTGACTGAAATGTCAGTTTTGCCTGCAATGGAATAGTCGCGATTCGAAAGGAGCGCTAGAGCGCAGCCTCTTGCATTAGGAGCATCCTGAATAGAAATGCGTATTGGACCAGAAACCGAAATTTGCTCGGCAGGATTTTTATACTTGGATTCATCACCCTGTCCCACGTACAAAGCATCAATAAATTCCAGATTTTTCGAACCGCTGCCATTTAACTGCAGACTGAGCGATTCGGCAGAGAACCTGCCGCCGTGCCAGACCCTGATGCCATTCATTTTTGGATCTTGGACTCCCGCAGTCATCGTTATGTCGGCGAATTTCGTATTCAGGGATCCGTAAGGCCGAACGTCCGCTCCAAAAGTTCGCTGCGGGCTCACAGCGATTGTGGATCGATCAACGTTCAGCGTAAAACCCCTAGTGAAAGTTCCCGCTCCGGACAGTACAACTCCGCGAGCTACAGACCCTTCCATCAAAGTCCTCTTTGTATCGACGCTAAGCAAAGCGCCCTCAGAAACACGTATGAAGTGTCTGTTATAGAAGTCGCTGTTGCCGTAATCTGTTGAATCATCAGATTTTTGCAGAATCAAATTGCCGCCGGAAAATGCAATGCCGGCCTCCGTTTCGGATTTAACAACACTTGATTTACTGCGATTATTCGTATTTTGTAAAGTCAGCGTTTCCTCGGGATCTATTTTTATCCGCACCAATTGATCTGCTCGTTTCGAACGAACCGTATTGGCATAGTCAACAGAATAATTTTTGCTTTCCTTAAATTCCGTACTTTTCTCAATGCACGGGTTTGCCGCAATAGTATTACTACCGAACACTAGGCTGACAGCCAGTGTTACAGATGAAAGATTTCCCTTTTTCATAAATCATCCTTAGGTTGAAAATTCATCAGCTCTGCCAAAAGGCCTTTGCTTCAAAGCACAGAGCCGTAGGCACTTCAGGACAAAATGAAAACGACATTCATATTTACATTGAAGACGCCCATTTTCACCCTGAGCATTTTTCAATCTAACAGACAAAATCTTCCATTTTTTGATAAAAAATCAGCGTAAACCCTAAATAATAATTTAATCACAAATTAGCGAAATAACAACAATGACAAAGAAATTTAACTGAAAAAACAAATTATTACGATAGATTAATATTTAGAAACTAGAATAATATCGTTAATTACGCTTTGAAGATATTAAAGATCCAGATTTATCATTCTCTGGATATTCTTCAAGCTCGAATATTTTCGATTGATGAGAGGAATTTTCTCGCGTTTAAAACCGGCATTCCTCATGGCGTGAAGAACTTCGAAAAGTGCAATGAAGCCCTTAACTGCGCCGTCATACAGATACGCAAAGATAAAATCGTCTGAACGCTGGCCGCCAATCACCGTTTAAGAGCCTTTCCGCTCTGAAGGACGGAAATTCCCTCCGGAGCCCTTACGCGTTTTTTGGTGCTTGGGGATCTCTTCGAATAGGTTCCTGCTGCTGAGCTGCGCGTCTCTCGCAACAAGGCCGGTTCACTTGAGGAGCAGCAGACTGCAGCTCCCGAGAGGCTCTAATGCGCTGCCCGCGCCTATGTTGTTGACGGCCACAACGTTGTCGCCGCACGGAAAACCGCACCTCCGAGAGCAGAATCCTGCCCGCGTCAAGCCGACATCCAAGATCGCTTGATGCTGAGAGACCTCCTCATCCTTGAGGGGCGGCCCGAAGGTGTCAGGGAAATCCGGATATATTTTTAAATTTCATGGGATGAATAAAAATATCGGCGGACTTCCCCTTTTTAGTGAGCAAGCCTCCCGTCATTCACGGCAGAAACAAAACCTCATGTTTCCTCGTTCCTCCCGCTGGGACTGTACCAGCGGGAGGATTTCGCTTTCGCCAGTGAAATCAGGAGGCAGTCATCCACACTAGGGCTTCCCGGCGATGATTCCCTCGATCTGCTCTTTAATGGCAGCAATGAGGGTGCTCACTTCCATGCCGCTGCGGGCACTGATGTCGGCAATCTTCACGTGAGGCAGCATGACGCGGGCGAGCGGCGTCTGCAGGAGCTTAAATTTGGGCGAAATGCGCGCCATGCGCTCCTTAAGCGCCGGGAAATCCTTGATGAGGTCCTTTAAATAAGTCTCGGCAGTGATTTCCGGAACGGTTTTCGCTCCCTCTGATGGGGCAGCAGCGGCGCTCTCCGCAGCCGGGGCTTCGGGTTCCTGGATCTGGTGCAGACGCTCGACGCTGTTTTCCCAATTTAAAAGCGTGCGGGAACCCTGCATCTCGCGGATCTTGGTGCAGTCCTGCATCATTTCCAGCACGCCGCGGAATTTGCCCTCTGCATCGCGCACCGCAACATAGATGATGTAGATGAATTGACCGGGCTTATTGATCCAGAACTCTGCTTTGCTTTGTTCGCCGGAGCGGAACTTCTCGATGATCTCCATGACGACAAACACGCTCGTGCGCGGATGGCAGTTCTGCACCTGTCGACCGATTACATTCTTGCTGCGCGGGAAGACGCGGTGTTTGGTGTCGCTGTAAAAACGGACGATCTCGTTTTCATCGACATAGGTGATGTCGACCGGCAAGTGCCGATAGATGAGATTGATCTGATCGAGCGTGAGGTTTCCGGTGCTGACATCAAACGTCTGCTGAGGCGAAGCTGTCTTGTGCCCGTATTTTGCAAGCAGGGCAGCCAAGTCGGCAGCCAAATCACCATCGGCTGCCTTCGCTTCCGGCGCTGCCTTGACGGGCTCGGCTTGCTGCGCGGTCTGCCCCCAGGCATAGCCGATTTCCCGATCGCCCGCCTTCATCTGCTCGAATTCCGCGGTCGGAATGAGCGCTAAGGAAGTGGGATAGAGAATCGTTTCTTCCTTGGCCATCAAGTCGCGCAGATCATCGACAATGGTCTGCTGCATGGCGATGAATTCATCGTCCTTGTCGGCATCGAGGAGCGAACGGGCCTTATTGATTTCATCGCGGATGAAGTCATCCAAGAGCCACATGGTGTCGGTCGGGCGATCAAAGCCATGACGCTCCAAGGCCGAATAGAGCTGATTCTGCTTGCGGCTGAAGTGGATCTTGTACTTTTCCAGACGATCGTAAAGCTCAAGCCACTGATTCTTGATCAGCGGGTACTGCACCAGATCCTCGATCTCCTTCAGGATCCCCCGCAGCGTATCGTTTTCTTGGTAATAGTGCGAGAGCGGATGATCGGCCGGCAGCTCTGGGCGTTTCGTGGAGAGCACGTCGCTGAAGAGATCAATCATCGCCTGAATGTCTTCCTTGCGGCATTCATCGGGATCGAGCGATTGCTGACCTTGTTCAGCCACGGCAAACTCATAGGGCTCCAAGGTGCCCAATTCTGCCTTGGCTCTCTTGCGGCCCTCTTCGAGAGTGATTTCGCCCGCGTTGTACGCGCGCTTCAATTCCATCATCGTCTGGAGCTTCTTCTCGTCAATGGATTTGCCGAGGTTCTCCCGCATTTTTTTGTTGCTATAAGTAGTCATTTTGTCCTCATCGGCCCGCCTGCTTGCCAGTCCATTGGCAGCAGAGCGGAATTGAGTCTCAATTCTATTGACGGATGAAATATTGTTCCATGAATACATTTGTGCCTGAATTTGACTCGGTTTCAGGCAACACAAAATGGGCGGACGCGGATCGTCTGCCCAGTACAAAGCAGTGTCGTCTTTACCTCCGCGACGGGAGCCTCAGTAAGGCTCATGATGATGAATCGTGCCAAGACTCAAAAGACTGCGGGTTTGAAATTCCATGGATGAGCGGTGCGTCAGTGAAAAAGCAGCGCGATAGGCTCGCGCTGCTTGGACTGAAACGGCCTCCTAAAAACACTCCGCTCACGGACGGATCCGTCAACCCCCGGCGTTCAGGACGCCAAACGCGGTCATTTCAGCAGCCCGCAGCCGCCCTGCCCGGGGTCAGAATTTCCAAGCTGCCTGCAGCTGCGCACTGATGCCGCGGCGCTTGCCGGCGTATCCGTTCATGCCGGCATCAAACTCAAAGTCTCTCGCTTCGTTCTGATACGTCCAGCCCAGGGAGACAATACCGGTGCTGCCTTCGAGATCGGTACCCTCTAAAGCCAAATCACCGTATTGATCTGCGGCGCGCCCTTTTGCATCGGCCTTGAATGTGTATTCATAAGTTAACGCAATATAGGGCCGCAAGTCAGCCGTATAAGCATACTCAAACACCGACCCCAACTGTGCCCGATGCGAATTGAACGACGCAAAATGGAACTTGGCTCCAGCCACCTCAGCAGAACCAGAAGCGGTATGCATCTCACTTTCTCGGCCATCGTAGAAGTAATTCAGGAACGTACGGCTCTTTAACTTTTCCGAAGCCTGAAATTCACCATATGCACCGAGGTGAGCTCCCCAATAATTGCTGGTACGGTCAAAGTCAACTTTTACCCCTGCTAAAGGCACAGAGAATTCGTTGCGCAGCCAGCCGCCCTTGACATACCCCGTGACATGCAGCCAATCCATTGGTGTTGTGTAATTGCCATAGACGCCGAAGCCCACATAGTTGTGTTTGCCGTCCCCCTTCGTTTCTCCAACGAGAGTCGTTGCGGCTGTGCGGGTATCGTATGTTCCATGTCCCATTTCCAAGAAGGCCCCGACTTCAGAATCCCGTAGGTTGAAAGCGTAGCCGAGAAGACCTGAAGTCACTGTGGTGTCTAAAGCTCCGGCAACATCCAAATCGTATTTCCCTGCTCGTGCCGCCGCAAAGGGGCCGGTCTGACGCACACCCTGCCGAGACTTCATTGTGGAATCGATCAAAAGTTCGTCGGCAGCGTACATTGCTGCTGCTGACGCGATGCTCGACTGCATCAGCGCATTGGTCTGATCGTTAACTTTGTCAATATTCGGACGCTTGTTCTTGATAGTTGCCGTCAATAAGTAACTGCTCTTCATCGTGAGATCGTAGTCATCCTTGGTGAGGTCACTTTCTTGCACGCGAGAGAGGGATGCCATGTGCTTTACATTGAGATTGCCCTTAAGTTCATCCAAAGAAGTGCCGGCAGTCAAAAGATTATGTTCGTCATCCAAAGCCACACCAGCATAACTTTCGATAAGACGAATTTCATCACCGGCCTGCAAATTAAGACCAGCTCCTGACAACGTGATAGTGCTTGCTCCGGCAGCTGAAGCAGACGAATGCAGTATTACCGGAACCGTTCCGTAAGTCGTTATCAAAGCCTTGTTGGCCGTTAACTCAGAAAGTGCTTCGGCAGTCAAGAGGAAGTTTAAAGAAGCATTGGGAGCAATCGTGAGCGTTGAAAGCTGAGAAAGCCCAGTCACATTCCAGTAAGAATTCTCATCAGCATTCCCCGAGCCAACAGTAAGGTAAAGCCCTCCAAACGTCCTGCCGACGTATTGAAATCTCGTAACACCAGTGAATTGGACTGTTCCTTTTCCTAAACTATTTATGATGACAGTTCCGTTATTCCATGCCGAAATCATCGATTCTGCAGTCGTGACGAAGTCTCTTTGTACCTCAATAATACCTTGGTCTCTTGCGTACAAGGCTTCTTGAGCATTGGTTGTAAGTGATTCTGAGATAATTGTAACTGAATCATCTCTCGTCCAAACAGCAGTGGACTTTCCTCCTTCATTATAAATGGCAGCAGTTTTAATTTTTAATATATTCTGATTTTCTTCATCATCAGGAGAAATACCATAATAATAATTATAATTAGAATTAAAAATACCATACGATTCAGCATTCCCGCTGAAATTTATGGTCAGATCACCGTTCAAATTCACTGCGTCAGCGTAGGCGACATACAAACCATAAGCATGATGAGTATTCTTCACTGCAAGTTGGAGTGAATCGGCAAAATGATAATCGTACCAACCTACCAGTCTGAGCGCTATCGCATCAGTATTGAGAGCATCTTGAAGCGAAATCCTTATTGGAGCTGAAAAGTTCAAATCCTCCTTACGGGATCTATCATTATTGATGTTAAAACCATAAAAATTTTTTAGAGATTTCGAATTACGGCCATTAATGTCTATATTGAACTTATTCGCACTCAAAACACCATCATCCAAAATGATGCCAGTCAAACTAGAATCGCTGTCTCCAGCAGTTAATTTTACGTCAGCAAATGTCGTATTCAAATGAGCTCGCTGCGCTAATCTCAATCCCACCACATCTCGCCCCGTAGTGCTTCCTGAACGATCAAGATTGAGCGTAAAACCATCAGCAAAGGCGACAGCGCTTGACTTATCTGCATCGATGCCTCTGGATGCGGTACCGTTTAAAAGAGTACTTTCAGTATTAAACGTCAAAGAGGAAGTCGTCCCGCCATTCGCTCGAATGAGCACGCCATCTCCTTCACGGCGGAGTATTAGCTTTCCGCCGTTGAACGCTATGTCAGAAGCGCCTGTCAAACCTGTCTCAACCACCGAGGCTTGGTCATTCGTTGTATTGTTATTGATTAAGCTAAGTTCAGCATCTGGAGCAATTGTTATCGTTACTCCTGATCCAACAATAGTTCTCTTATCTGAAGTGATCGTTTCAGTGTTGGCAAAGGTTCGGTCAGAGGTTATTTCGATGTCATCATTATGACCCGCAAATGCAACACCATCGAAAACCAAATTAAGAGCCAATACTAAGGCAGTAAACCTTCCGTACCTCATCTACTCTCTCCTAATAGAATATTTAAAATAAAAATCTTTGAATCTGGAGAGAAATTATCAACTTCGTATCCAAGTTCAAAAAATTTGAAATACGAAAGAAAGGCATCAGCGGCCGCACAAGTACAACCATCTGTGCAATTTTTCTTAGGTTTTCTAAAGACGAAAATTCTTTTTCGCGATAGCCGACTTTATAGATCTAAAATTTCTTTGTCAAGGAAAATGAATACAAATAAAGATACGGTATGAAAACACCATAGATTACCTGTCAACACATCCAAAACGACGCCTTGGCCCACATCTCCTCTGACCATTAGAAGAATATTTTTTCCGTCAACAGTAATGCATTCATCAAAGCAATGAATAAACAAAATTTCTAAAAATATGCGATCTATAGTTTGTCCAGCATCGATTTTTAATTATTGAAAAAATATGAAAATAAAGAAAAGACCGCATCCGGCATAAAACCGAAGGCGGTCATTTCAATCTCATTTTGAAGCAACGCTGCTCGCAATTAGTCAGAGTTAGAACTTCCAAGCCGCTTGCAACTGCGCACTGATACCGCGGCGCTTGCCGGTGTATCCGTTCATGCCGGCATCAAATTCAAAGTTTCTCGCTTCGTTCTGATACGTCCAGCCCAGAGAGACAATACCGGTGCTGCCTTCAAGATCGACACCATTTAACGACATCGACCCTTGTTGGTCGGTACCCTTGCCCGCAGCTTCAGCCTTAAAGGCATATTCGTAGGTCAGAGCCGCGTATGGACGCATCGTGGGCAAATAGTCGTACTCCAATACCGTTCCCAGCTGGGTCCGATGCAGATTTAAAGCATTGAAGTGAAAATCTGCGGCAGCAACCTTGTCCGTACTGGCCACAGAATAAGTTTCGCGCTCCCGTCCGTCATAAAAATAGTTGACGAATGTTCGGCTTTTGAGCTTCTCAGAGACCGAGAACTCTCCGTAGGCTCCCAAATGCGCTCCCCAGTAACTGCTGGTGCGGTCAAAATCTGTATTGTGCTCTCCAACCGGAGCAGAGAATTCGCTGCGAAGCCACCCGCCCTTCACATATCCGGTAAAGTGCAGCCACTGTAGCGGCGAAGCGTAATTTCCGTATACACCAAAGCCCACATAGTTGTGTTTGCCGTCGCTCTTAATAATGGCGGCGGGATCCAAAGCACTGGTTTGGGTGTCAAATGTGCCGTGCCCCATCTCCACGAAGACGCCCATTTCGGAATCCCGTACTCTGAAGGCATAGCCCAAAAGTCCCGATACCACGGTGGAATCCACGGTACCCGGCACATCAAGATCGTACTTGCCCGCCCGAGCTGCGGCAAAAGGTCCGGTCTCCCGCACGCCCTGACGAGACTTGAGCGCAGAGTCGATCAAAAGTTCGTCGGCCGCAAAGAGTGTTGAGGCTGCTGCGATGCTCGACTGCAGGAAAGAATCCGTAGCCGGATTCAGCATTTCATTGATAACCGGCTTATTTTGAAGGGTGGCAACTAGAGTCTTCTCGTCATTCATCTTGAGGGTATAAGAATCTTTAGCGAAGACCTTCTCTTCGCTGCGCAGTACCGAAACTTTATGCTCGGTTTTAATCTCTCCCCTTAAATGGTCTAAGGAAGCGCCTGCGGCCAAGAGCATACCGTCAAGCTCGATGCCTTTACTGCTTTCGATAAGCGGAATCATCTGTCCCTCTTCGAGATTGACCTCGGAGTCGTAAAGAGCAATTATGCTGCCGCCGGCAAGTCTCACTGCCTTAGCGTTGTCTCCGGTGACGGTAATCCGAGCAGTCGCTTCGTTCGGGTCCGGAACCTTGAAGTACAGACTGGCATTCTTAGTGACCGACAAACTCGACAGCGCCGAAACACCTGTCACGTTCCAATAGGAATCATCACTATCTGCGCCAGAACCAACCTGAATGTCAATGCGGCTGCCTTGATCTTGTTCGGTATAGCCGCTGAACTGCACTTTACCCAACCCTGAACTGTTGATAACAACAGCCGCTTGCTCAGTGGCCGTGATGCTGATATCACTGTCTCCGACGGCATAAAAATCCTTCTGCACATCAATGTGCGCAGAACCATAAACCTCAAATGCTCTGTGTGCATTCGTCTTTAGAGACTCTGTAAATATTATGCTGCCATCCCCCGCCTCGATGGCTAGAGCTCTCTTGTCCGGCATGTTGAAAACTGCCCTGTCAATTTTTATAGTCCCATCTCGTCCGATCAACCCTGTTGATGAATGATTGTTATGCATATCCACTGTCAGTGTCTTAAAGTTTATGTTTCCTTTCGCATCTAAACCAATGCCAATGGATGAATCTGAAATGGAGATGCGATTGTTCCCGTTCAGTGCATAGATACCTTCAGATTCCAGCCAAAGGGAAAGACCTTTTGCATCGAGGGACACATTTTTGAGGGTAATAAGTATGTCCCCATCAACAGCTTCGACAGGGTCTGCTTTATCTCTCCGTATAGTTACTCCAGAAACAATTTTTCCCCTTGGAATTTCCACCTCCAACAGCGGTGCGCTGAACTTACTGTCCTCCAGCTTGATTGCACTGATCTCGTGGTCCCCTTCACTAGGAGTAATCTGAATAGATACCGCTTTGCGGCTACTCAATATTCCATTACTCACAAGTACACCACGCACCTCAAAGGTGTTCTCCCTTGTTCGACTCCGATCTATGGCCATGGTTAAACCATTCAAGAAAGAAACATTCCCGTCAGCCAAGATACCATCCGCTGCAGCCCCCGATATCAATACAGCACTTTCAGTGTTGAAAGTAATGTTCCCTGGAGTGCTATTTTCCCTCTTCATGTAGACAAAGCCAATTAGCGGTCTTGATTCGGAATTATTCTTTAAGAGCGTCAGATTACCGCCATTGAAAATCACATCTCCTTCTGAGGCATCGATAACGCTGGAAAAGCCAACACCGCCATATGTGTTGCTCAGTTTGACATTTACACCTGAGGCGATGGTGACAGTCGTGGTAGACCCCGCTTGCCCTGCTACGGTGCTCTTCTGATCGCTTACCGTATATGTTTCATCTTGGTTAAATGTCTTGTCAGTAGTGATTGGGGTATTAGCAAAAGTATGCACTGACATACCGAATCCAAGAAAAAAGGCGATCGGCGTTAATTTCATGCTGCTCTCCAAACGGGCCTCTTTGAATATGGAGAGAAATAAAACTTCGCATCCAAGTTCAAAAATTTAAAATACAAAGTTCAAAAGAAGATCTTGACTTCTCAGCTGCCCGGAAAAATTTCATTAAATATTTCAATAGCAGAAAGTTATATTTCTGACTAGTCAACTTTAATGAACGCCAACATCTTCGTCAAGAAAAGCTAGCATTAACAACAATATTGTTATGAATACGACATCAATTACAGGTTTACAATACAGTTTTAGTACTGTATAAAAGTTATATGATTAAGTTAGACTCACATCTGAGTCATCAACATCAATATTTCAAAAAATATTGATGTCAAAATCCAAACAAGCGAACTGTAACATCAGCTTTTATTCTTAAATGTTTGCATATCATCAAAAAATACTTCTGAAGAGATAAAGCAGACACTCAAAAATATGTCGAGCCGGTACTCCATCATTGAATGCTATGTCTATGTATTTTCTACAGAAAACACCTTAAGCATTTACAGGCAAATGAATAGCCGCGGTCATTTCTATTAAACAGAAAATAAATCCCATGTGAACACAGAAAGAAGAAAAGGCACAAGAAGTATAATTTTCGTTATACCCCTTCCAGGTATCAAGACAAAAAATATCGCAGCTAAAAAAGCAATTATCGCTTTCAAAGTTTTGCACTTCCATACATCATTGTATGGTTTCCTGCCATTGGCCCGACTTTAATGCCTGCACACTGAAGGAAACTCACCCAAAACGGAATACCGAAGATTTAAGAGCGTTCTTCTATACGAAGAACCGAGGTCTCCTCTGCGTCTTCCCATCCATGCCCCCATATCAAAGTCTCCAATGACGCTGCGCATGAAGGAATAAATGGGAAGACTTTATTATTTATTATTTATTGATTTTCCAGTGCCTTATTTTTATTGTTGAGAATATCAATCTCCAGACGGTTGTATGGAATTTCGATGCCGGCTTCAGCAAATCGGCGAAGCAGGTTCATCATGATGTCAGTTTTAATGCCTGCCGTGCCGTTCACCGGATCCTCAACCCAGAAATTGACATTGAGATCAATCCCTGAACTTGCAAATCGCGAAACGGAAGCCCAGGGTTTGCGGTCCTTCGGAATACGAGGGCGATCTCTGCCGGCTTCATCGAGCATCAGTTCAAGCGCTTTTTTCACATCGGCGTTGTAAGCCACTGAGATCTCAACCGTCTGAAGCGTCGGCGAATCCGAATAGGAAAGGTTCTGTACCTGCGAGGTAACGAACGACTCATTCGGAACGATGCTTTCAACGCCGCCCGCACTCCTCACGACCGTAAAGCGCGTATTGATTTCCGTCACCTTGCCGGTAAAGCCGCCGACCGTTACGAGGTCGCCGATCTTCACAGACTTGTCGAGCAGGATGATGAAGCCCGAGACGTAATTCGAAGCAATCTTCTGGAGTCCGAAGCCTAAGCCGACGCCGAGCGCACCGCCGAAGACTGAGAGAATGGTGAGATCAATGCCGACCGTACCCAAGCCGATGATGACCGCGATCACTATCAGGAAAATTCGAACAACGCGGCCGAGCACAACCTTGATGTTGCCCGTCAGACTCTTCGCATCGCTGATCGTCTGTTCGATCATCTCGCTGATCCAATTAGCAGCAGCAACGGTGAGCAGGACCGAGCAGACTGCCTTAAAGAGCTTCCATACGGTCATGTTGCCCGAACCGATTGGAATGGCCGTCGCGTCAAGCACATCAACGAGGTGCGTGAGGACCCCAAAGAACTGCAGGATCGCCAAAATCCAGAAAGTGACGACGATCGACTTCGTAATGCGGGGTGAAATGATGCTCGAACCCACCATTGCCTGCAGAAGTCCCAAAACGATTGCAAGCAGTGAGTAGGCATAAAAGAAGCTGTAGGCGATCTTCAAGAGCACCAGACTGGATGCCTGATACCCCATCATCACTGCGCCGTAGGCACAGCACGCCGTTACGGAACCGGCCGCAAGTCCGAAAGCAATGGCATTGACAACGCTCAGCGCAAGACGCTTCATGCGCTGCGTAAACCGCTCTTTAAGCTCATGCGGCGGCATATGCCGGGCAACGACGCTGCGCACAAGCTTCGAACACATCAGGCCGGCCAATACGGCAACGACGATAACGCAGAGCTGGAAAAGGACATTGCCCCAAGTGAGGCCTTCCAAAAGCTTTTCAAAGAAAACGACAAAGTAATTGGTCGTATCGGCAATGGCGTCAGTGAGGTGTTCCGTACCCATCGACAAATCAGGCCCATGCACAGCAGCATCGGCCGCTTCTGCTGCTGCGGATGAGGCTGCAGCGGTTTCAGTAATTGCCATATATTCAACTCCAACGGTGTCTAAGCTGATGAATTGCAAAAAATAAATGTCAGCCGCATCTCTGCAAGCAAAGCGGGCTGTCCAAAAGCTGCACGGATCATAACGGCACAGTGCGATTTTTGGCGGATACAAATGATTTGGGTTTAATTACACCCCTGTCTTCCTTTCTGCTCGCTTTCCCGAAGATGGTTTACAAACACAGCGCCATTGAAGGAAAAAGCCATATTCCCGGGAAACCCGCCGAACAGCAAAAATTCTGGAACAAGACATTGTTAAGCACAAACTATCAGGAATCGTCTGTCACTTCTATGCTAACAGCGCTGACGCCATCATTGAACATTCTGGCTCTATAGTGGAGTCAGTTCCTCACTCTCATCGCACCGAGCCGCCTCATGCGACGCATCTTCGAGCAGCTTCCCTACTTTCTGCCGGCCGAGCCCGCTCCTTTCACACGGCTTTTCCTCACCGAAGGCATTCGCCGCGAGGTTGCCAAAGGCGAACTCCTCAAACGCGGCGGAGAATCCCAGCGACTTTTCTTTTTGGAGTCGGGGCTTTGCGCTTATTACGCTGCGGAAGCGGAAAATCACCGTCCGACGATCCCCTCTGTTTTGCTCCCCGGCCGCGCGATGGGTGACCTTACAGCCAGCGTGGGCACACGCTGCAATGTATTTACGCGAGCGCTTGAAAAAAGCGTCGTGCGCGTCGTGCCGCCCGCGGTGCTCACCGCCGCACTGATGAAGGATCCGGCGCTCGCTCAGCTTGAAATCCGCTCCGTCATTGCCAAAGAGGAATCCATTCTGGAAGGCATGACGGCGAACTGCATCCGTCCGCCGGCCGAACGGATTGTGATCTGTGCCAAGGCCCTCTGCCGAGCAGAAAATGTGTCGCCCAGCAGCGGCTGGCACAGACTGCCGCTCACGATTTCTGCCGAGCGCATCGGCGAGATTGTCAACCTCAACCGCGTGAGCGTTGCCCGACAGCTGTCCTCCTGGATGAAAGCAGATCTTGTTCGCCGAGACGGGCGAAAACTGCTTTTTTCCGACCAGCTCTTTGCCGCCGTTGACGACTGGATTGAGAATCCCGTGCCGAAATGCCCGCTGCCGGCCTAAACGGCAAACGGCTCCGAGGTCATGAGACCAAGAAGCCGTTTGAGCTTAGCCGAATGAAGATCGAATGGCTTCGATCTGACTGGAATGACGTTACTTCAGAGTGCGGATGTACTCTGCCGCAGAATCCACTGCGATGCGCCCCGAATTAACGGCGAAGCCTACCGTCGATCCCGCCATCAAAAGATCATACGAGTCGCCGTACATGCCGCCCACATCGTTTCCGGCCGCGTAAAGCCCCGGAATTGGGTCCTCTTCGGGCGTAACGACTTCAAAGCGTTCATTGACCTTAATGCCGCCTAAGGTCCCAAGAGAGCTCGCCACGGACTTGATTGCATAGAAAGGACCGGTTTTCACTTCGCGCAGATATTTCGGATCCTTGGCAAATTCCGCATCGTGACGAACGTCACAGTAGCCGTTATATTCCGCCACTGTCTTCTTGAGCTTATCGGCATTCATGCCGGTCGTTTTCGCAAGACCGTCAAGCGTATCTGCCTTAAACGCCCAGCCAGCCTGCACCGCACCATCCCAGTCCTTTTGGAACTCGGTTAGCTTAGTGCCGACCGGCACCATTACGCCGACGCCGAGGTCAATGCCCTGATCCTTTTCCATATGATCAAGCGTCTTCTGGTCATAGACCACGAACATCGTTCCGCCGATGCGTTCCAGGGCGTTGCCGGCAAACGGCCATTCGAGCATGATTTCTTCGTTGCAGAACCGTTCGCCCTTGGGCGACAGCCAGAGATGCGGCTGCTTGGCGGTAGCGCTGACCTGATTGGTCGTGGAAACGCCTCGAGGACCCGGACGATAAGAGGCCTGTACCTCCGTGCCTTCCTTCCCGCCGCCAACGGCCCAGGCCATCTGGATGCCGTCGCCGGTCTTGCCCGTCTGCGCGAGGCCGTCCGCATCGGCAAAGCGGAGATATTTTTCACGCATGGCTTTGTTGTCAAAGAAGCCGCCCGTCGCAATGATGGTCGCCTTGGAACGGATGGTGATCTTGTCGCCCGCTTTGTTCGTCGCTTCAACGCCGACCACACGGCCATTTTCAGTAATGAGCTTCTGTCCCCAAGTGTTCGTCAGAAGCGTCTGCCCGGCTTTCTTGTACTTGTCGATAAAGAGGTTGATCCAGCCCGCACCGCGGCCCTCGTAAATGTGCCAGGTGTACAGACCGTTGGGATAGTTGGAAAAGAGCTTTTCGAACTTCACGCCGTTCTTGATCATCCAGTCAATCGTGTCGGCGGAGCGGTCAACGAAGGCCCGGACCATGCGCGCATTGCCGCGCCAATGACCGTAATTCATGATTTTCATGAATGCTTCGTCTTTGGTGAGACCGTAGTTCCAGTTGCGCTGCATAGCGCTCTCAACGGCAAAGATGCCTTCGGAATATTTGCCGGTGCCACCCGGAAGACCAGACTTTTCAAGCGTGATGACCTTCATGCCCTTTTCGGCGGCTGCCCAGGCAGCTGCGGTACCGGACGCACCCGCGCCGATCACGCAGAGGTCGGCTTCATAAGCCGCATCCGCAGCAAATGCAGGATTCATCATCATGACTGCTGCCGCGGCAGCAGCCGTCATCGCGAATTGTTTCATTCTTGCTCTCCTTTGAATCAGCGGGCGTCCCTAGAGACGCGGGCTCTTTTTCAAGGGAAGAGTGTTGATCAGCAAGACAAATTTCGTCTGTAGCACAAACTACAAAATGAGCTCAGGAAAAACGCGCAGACCGCAAACGGATAAACGCATCCTTCACCATCTGCGCCGAAAATGAACATATGCAGGCTCCCTACTGCCTGCGGCCATTCAAAAGGAGAATGACATGCCGAACCTCTCTCGGCGCAAGTGGCTTAAAACCGCTGCGCTCACCACAACACTCTTTGCCGGCGCTTCATCCGCATCTGCCAAAGCATTTGATCCGATGCCCAAAAAGTGGGATGAAACGTTCGATGTTGTCGTCATCGGTTCCGGGTTTGCCGGTCTTGCCGCCGCTATTGAAGCTCGGCTCGCCGGCGCTTCGGTCTGCGTATTGGAGAAGATGCGCGTCATCGGGGGCAATTCCATCATCAACGGCGGCATCATGGGCGTTCCGGGAACACCCATGCAGAAAAAAGAAGGCCTGGAAGACTCGCCGGAACTCATGGCCAAAGACATGATGACCGAAGGGGGCGGACTCAACCAGCCCGAAAAAGTGCGGCACCTCTGCGAAGAGGCGCTCCCGACCTGGGAGTGGACCATCCAAACGCTCGGCGTTGAATGGGTCGAGGAGCGTGTGGCGCAGGAAGGCGGTCATTCCGTGCCGCGCTGCGCCATTGTTAAAAACGGCTCCGGTTCCGGCATTGTCCTCAAGGAAGCTGCCAAGCTTGAAGCGCTTGGGGTCAAACCGCGCACCCGCACTTATTTGGAGCGCATCATTCGGGATGCCGACGGCCGAGTGAAAGGCGTTCAAGTTCGTGAGGGCTACAGCTTCCCGAAGGCCGATTCGGGGAAGGTGAAGTTCATCGCCGCCCGCAGAGCCGTTGTACTCTGCCACGGCGGCTTCGGAGCTGATATCAAATATCGCTCCATTCAGGATCCAAAGCTCACGGAAAAACTCGGCACCACTTGCCAGCCGGGCGCTACCTCTGAAGCCTGGCGCGAGGCTGCCCGCATCGGCTGCCAATTGATTCAAACGGACTGGATCCAGTGTGCGCCTTGGACCTCACCCGTCGAAAAAGGGATGGGCCTTGCGCTTTTCTTTGCTCAGGGCGCTGCGGCCATGTTCGGCGTGTGGGTGCAGGATAAGACCGGAGAACGTTTCGTGGATGAACTTGCCAACCGAAAAGTTCGAGCCGACGCCATCATGACGCTCCTCAATGAAGGTACTCACTGCTACGCGGTAGCGGATGCCAAAGGCGTCGAACCGATGGGCATTTCTCGCCCCGGCCTGCTGCAGAAAATGCTCGAACGAGGCTGCGTGAAGCAGTATGAAACGCTCGAAGCGCTCGCCGCCGGTGAAAAGATCAATATTGAGGGTCTTCGAAAGAGTGTCGAGGAATGGAACAGCGCCGTTAAGAGCGGCACAGATGCACATTTCAAACGCTATATCAATAAGAAGGCCCAGCCAATGGGAACCGGACCTTGGTACGTTTCGACAATGGTGCCTAAAGTTCATCACTGCATGGGCGGGATCTATACGGATATGCAGGCGCGGGCGCTCGATATCTCGACCGATGAACCGATCCCTGGTCTTTTTGCTGCCGGCGAAGCGACGGGCGGCGTGCACGGTGCTGTTCGCCTCGGCTCCTGCGCCGTCACAGACTGCTTAGTCTACGGCCGCATTGCGGGCCGCACAGCGGCTCAAAATGAAAGCTGGATGTGAATAACAGGGTTCTGCCAACGGCTGAATCGAGTTTGGCCTAAGGGCTTTGAAGGCAGTTCGCGCACTGCACGCGGCCGCCTTTGCCGTCAGCGTTCGCCGAGCTTGGCAAGCTCGGCTGCAGCGCCCATCCCCATGGAAAGGAAGGCATGCCCGGATTCGTGGAGGAGCGTCGAGCGGTCGGCGTTCTTCCACAGGGCGATCAACCGTTATTCGGGGAAGAAGTTGCCCTCGGAGCCTTGAGAAAGGCGTCCCTTTGAACTTGCTCAAGGCTTTTTCCCAGTCGGGAGTGCTATCTTTTGCCGCGGCAGGCTGGGGCATCCACGGACTGCGGCCCCTGGAAACAGCAGAAGTGGCGACTTGGTTCTGCGGCCTGCCTTTTTCGTAAACGGTTATGATCCACGTGCTCTTGCTGTGCTTAGGCTCTCCTCGCCACACCTTCGTCATTGCCAGAAAGTAAACGCCGTCAGTTAAAACAACTCGATCCGGGTCCGTGTTGGTCTTACTTAAACGGGCATCATCAGCCTCTGCAACGTCAAGAAACCGTTGGATCTGATCAGCCGCCTCTGGGTGCTTGGCGTCGATGTGCGCCAATCCATACCCACCTGCGTACTCCCTGTTGGGCTTCCCGGGCTTGCCGTACATAATCCCAATGTCACCAAAATCTTTGTGGTAGAACAGCGCAGGGATTGCACCTGTTTTCACTTATCTCAGACGGGCCAGCCCTTCGCTGGGCTTCCCGTTGTACTCCGGCATCATGGGACCCAAACCGTCCGGTGACTCCATGGCCGCTTCGGCTTGTTGAAAACTACCGGCAAATGCCTCGAGAGAAGAACCGCGGATCTGGATCTCCCCAGCATCGTTGCGTGTGCGTTGCGTGTGATGTCTGGTTCTCCAAGGATGCGCGGCCCGAACTGCGTCCATATCTGCTTCGGGCTCATACCGGTCCGTCGAGCTACGGCTGGC
>OAZX01000188.1_pt1 | contig 39408 bp, 48 predicted proteins | sample 1495341 | NCBI WGS metagenome assembly OAZX01 (sample SAMEA2580119, study PRJEB22360) | human gut metagenome | biome: human gut; feature: human-associated habitat; material: faeces | place: Denmark | collected 2008/2010 | reverse complement strand
GTTCCTTTGTAACAGGCAATTGCCTTCATGGTGTGAAGTTGCACCATACCCACTTTTAGAACGTGATCACTGTGGAGGCAATTGCTGTATTATAACGGCGGTTGCCTTTATTGTTGTATATGAGACACTGGTTTAAGATACCTTCTTTAAAGAAGTCAAATAAGGATATGTATGATGAAGCCACCTATCATGGTAAGGATGATGGGGGTAATTTTATTTATGTACCTAAATGGGTAGAGAGCCTGTTTCCTGGCAATAAAGGAAATATAGATTACGATATGTCTACTGTTGAGGGGAAAGCAAGAGCCTTGCATGAATGTTGGCCGTTTGCAATGGTTCTAGATCATTGCGGAAGAATGATTCAGAACGGAAGATATTACGTGACAGATATGAACGGGAATGAAAAGAGGAGTTTTAAAGATATTGTGACTCTCTTAAATCGTCCAAATATAATACAGAGTGGGCGTTCCTTTATAAAACAGGTTGAGATATCCTTAAAATGTTTCGGATTTTGCCCTATTTATACATTGAGAGCTTTAAAATCCGACCTGCCTAAATCCATGATGGTAATACCTCCCGAATTATTTTATATGGAATCATTCGGTAAAGACCCATTTACTCAGACAGAACTTTCTTCAATTGCTAAAAGGGTATATATACGTTGGGGAGATGTAAATATAGAGCTTGGGGATGAGGAATATTTTGTCATATACGATTCAATAATGGATATTCCAAGCAATAATGGAGGGAAAATTGCCTTCCATTCCCCTGTAGACGCATTATCTTCGCATACGCGAAACTATATGGCTCAACTGATAGGGAGAGGAAATCTTATAGTTAATGGAGGTCCAAAAGGGATATTGTACGGGAATGATACGACTGATGTAGGGAATGCCGCCATTACTCCGTCTGAATCCCAAAAATTGCAGAATGATTTTAAAAGGAAATATGGCATAGTGCATAAGTTGTATGAAATCATGGTGACTCCTAAGAAACTGGGATGGATTACATTAGGATCAAATACGGAACAATTGAAGCTTCATGAGGAAGATAAGGCGTGTTTGGAGGCGATAGCTCAGACCATAGGTTTTGACGCCAATCTGATTATACAAGGAAGTACTTATGATAACTCTTCTCAGGCAAAGAAAGCGGCATATCAGGATCTTATTATTCCTGACAGTGAATGTATAACAGAGGCTTTGACTAATGCTATATGTAAGGACAGAGCAATAATCAAAATGGACTTTACTCATGTCGCTTGTCTTCAAAAGGACATGAAAGAGTTGGCGGATGCCTTGTCTACAGCCTCTAATGCTATAGCTTCATTGTATAACAACCGGCTGATTACTTTTGAGGAGGCAAGAACTGAGATGTCTAATTTTACAGATATTGATCCGGATAACCCAAAAGGGGAATTTAAAATAGAAATAAATAATGATGGAGACAAGCAAATACAAGGACAGGCTGGGGAAGCAGTATAAATCCTTATCTTTTTATGCAAAGGAGATACAATATGATTCTGGCAGCAGAACTATCAGTGGTTATGCCGCAATTTTCAATAACATTGATAAGTTCGGTGATATGCTCTTGAAAGGATGTTTCTCAAAAAGTATACAGGAGAGAGGTCCGGAAAGTTCTGCTAATGATAAGATTATCATGTTGTGGATGCATGACATGCATGAACCTATAGGACGCATTACGCTTCTGCAAGAAGATGAGAAAGGGCTTTACTTTGAAGCGTCTATTGATGATGTGGAAAGAGGGAATCAAGCGTTGAAACAGCTTGAAAGTGGAACTTTGAACCAGTTCTCTATAGGTTATAGTTATGTATGGGAAAAATGTGAATATGATAGGGAACGTGACTGTTTGGTTGTAAAGGAAGTCATTCTATATGAGATATCCGTAGTGTCCATAGGATGTAACGGGGAAACTGAATATCTTGGTCTGAAATCGGCAGAAGAATATGAAAGTGCGTTGGAATCACTTCCGGTTGAAATAAGTGATGTATGTAAAGGACTTCCAATAAGGAAGAGAGAGGAAGTTCAAACGTTAATAAGAAAAGCGATGTCACTCGCTCGATACAAGCCGGCAGGCAAGCCACTTGATGAAGAGGGAGCCGATAAAAAAATAAAAATATTTACAAAACCTTTAAAACTTAAAGAAGTATGAAATTTGACTTTTTAAGCAAAATTGATTTGTCGGGAATGGATGAGGTTTCCGTGAAGTCATTACAGGCGTTGCAGGACGCAATAAACGCTACTGTAGGTGATTTCATGAACGATACTATCGACAAAAAAACTTTTGAGGATAAATTAAATGAGGTTACTCAAAAGATAGACTCTGAAAAGGAATTGGAAACAGTGCGTAAGGAACTTGGTGAGATGAAAGAGATAATTGTTCGCATGAAGGGTGCAATGCATAAGAATGAAGATGGGGAAACGGTTTTCAAATCTGTAGACCAGCAGATTGAAGAGCAATTGAAGGATTTCATTACTGTAGGCAAACATGGAGAGAAATCCGTGGACTTGAAAACAGCTTGTAAGCAGTCTCCTGGATTCAAGAAAAGCCTTACACTTGTTATGAGCAAAAAGGATGTTGAGCCCTTGAAGAGTACAGGTGTGGCACCACATTATAACATGACAATTGATAGTCAGTTATCTGTTGATCCGCGTTCTCAGACTGTAATCCGTAAATTTGCCAATGTGGCAGCAATATCTACACGATCATTAACTTATGCGGAGTTCAATCCGGGTGAAGAAGAAGCCGAATGGGTTCCAGAAGGCGGTCTTAAGCCTATGATGAGCGGTACATTGTCAGAAGTTACTATCAATGCTGGCAAAGTGGCTCTTGGCACAAAAGTAACCGAAGAAACATTATCTGATTTGCCTCAGTTGGTTGCGGAGGTTAGGGCTGAGATTATCAATCGTATTGGTTTGAAAGAAGAAGAAGGTATTCTGTCTGGTACTGGTTCTGGTGGTCAGATTAAAGGGATTGGGAGTGATATACCTACATTCTCCTTGACAACTCTGAAAGTAGATAAGCCCAACACTTATGATGTTATTGTTGGTATGTATACACAGATTGTGTCAATGTCCAATATGGCTTATCGCCCAAACCTTGTGCTCATGCATCCTCTTGACTATGCACAAATGCAGTTGACTAAGGATGTTAATGGGCAATATCTTCGTCCTTTCCGTATTGGTGATGAACTGATTCAAGGTCTGAGAGTGGAAACCAGCACTGCGATCAAACAAGGTGATATTTGGGTTGGAGATTTTAACTATCTTAACATCCGTGATGTATGGGTCCTTACCATTACACTTGGGTGGGAAAATGATGATTTCACTAAAAATATGGTGACTATCCTTGGTGAGAAACGATTGATGGTTTATATCAAAAAACAATATAAAACAGCTTTTGTCAAGGATAAGATTTCAACCGTTATTGAAGCTATAACCCCCGTCGCTGTCGGCGGATAAATTTATATATGCTATGAAGGTAAATTTGACTAAAACTTATGAGGTTGAGTTCGCAAAGGACGGAGCTTCTTATAAAAAAGGTGATAAGGTAAGTGTTAATATGTTACTTGCAGCTAAGTTCTTCCAAGATGGGCGTGTTGCCACCGTTCCTACGGAATTGATAGAGGACGCTAAGAAAATCGGTGCTGAAGACTTGTTCAATAAAAAGAAGAACCTCAAAGATATTGTGTAATGTTAGTGGATTATACTTTTTTTCAAGGAGGTATTCTTGATATTGAGGGTGCTGTATTGAATATACATACTCCCTCTGAGACTAATAAGGCGATAGTTGACAGCCTTCAAGGCTTTGTAATGCAATATGAGTCGGAATATCTGGGAAAACTCCTTGGAGAGAAGTTGTATGAGGAATTCTCATCATATATTGCCAACGAAGGGAAAACGAAGGAAAAAAGATGGGATGATCTTATAGCGCGTCTTGTCGTGAGATATAGTGATGGTGATAGTGAGGTTTCCAAATCCCCTATTGCCAACTATATATATTTTCATTATTTGAGACATAATCATGCACAGGCAACTATTACAGGTGTGAAGGCTGACGAAGATGACGGCCGTCTTGTAAGTCCAGAAAGGAAAATGATATTCGCATGGAATGACATGGTAAGAATGAATATCAGACTTGTGAGGTGGCTTAAATCAAATAAAGCGGACTATCCGGATATCGCCACCGATTTCGAATTGTTGGAAACAATTAATTCTCTTGGAATATGATAATCGATATAATATCAGATGTATGTGCTTCCTTGTCAAAAAGAATGGATCAACAGATAAATTACATATATGGTGACAGTTCTTATATAAGGGAAACACTTCTTCTTCTTGGGAAAAGCAGGGTGACAGCATTGGGAAAATTCCCAATGATAGGGCTGTATGTTCCCTTAGACGAGGAAAGGGATAGTGAGGATTATTTTTGTAAGGCATCTGTAAACATAATAATCGCTACCAATACATTGGAAAAGTATACAAATGAACAACGTCGTGAGATATCTTTTGAAGGTATTCTTCGACCTTTGTATTACGGATTCATAGAAGAGTTAAAAAAATGTGATAAATTTGATTTCGGTTACTCCGGTATTGTAAGCCATACATATTCAGAAAATTATAGTTTTGGAAGACGTGGTGCTGTTGATGTTGACGGTAAGGAAGTTGGCGAAAAGATAGATGCTATTGAAATAAAGAATTTGGATTTAACAGTTAAAAATCAGAATTGTTATGCGAACAGATATTAGAGAGTGCGGCAGCACGTCCGGATTTAATACTGGAATGAATTACTGCCCCCTGCAACCGGACAAGGTAGCAGGTGTTATATTGGTCATTCATGGCAAAAAACTGCCAAAGGAACTGACTGCTGATGCTTTGGAAGAGGCTTGCCATGCTGATTATCCGGACAGAATTTATCCTATTACAGGATTTTCGGAATATGCGGTAAGCGGTGGTGAACCCAATACATCGGAAAATGGTTATGCCGGTTCGGAAATAACGGGCTATTCGGCAAGGACGGATACATTCACGTTGCGTAAGTTTAATCTAGCTTTACAAGCTAATCTTGTAGCCAACAAGGATACATTGTTTGATATGTATGTTTTTGACAAGAATAATGTTATCTACGGAGAGGATGACGGAACAGACGAGCTTGCAGGATTCGATTTGTCAGGGGTTTACCCTACAGGGCAGACTTATGACTCAAGCGGACAAAAGGCTTATCTTGCGTTTAATGCAATGTATTCCGATACGGAGAAGATGATGAAAAACATGTCTGTAAAACAATCGGGTGTAAATTTGGAAAATGTTCTCAAGGGATTGAATTATGTTGAATTTGTGAAAATGACATCTCCTGAGAATACATATAAACTCGTGGATCACTATGACCGCACAGACCTTACTGCATATTATGGCGCTGTATTGTCTGAGAAGGCTTCAACAGTCGTTTCTGGTGCGTCAGCACTGGAATACAGTAACGGTGTGCTTACAGCGACAGGAGGTGTACCGGTGCTTAAATCTCCTTCTATTTTACAGGCTAATGGGGTCATTGGGATTGAACAATGGGTACAATGAGAATTAATGGAGTCACATTTATAGAGTCCGAGGTGGTCAAACTTTCATTGGATGAGTTTGTCGCTCAGAATATAGATGTATTCTGGAAGGACATTTCTAGAGAAAGGCGGAAATCAAGGCTGGTTTCCGTATATAATAGAATTATCAATAACAGTAATTTAGGAGGCGGGGGAGATTGATCCCCCGTTTTGCTATGACATTGGAGGAATACGCGAGATGTTGGAAGAAATTGGCTGATGGCATTCAGCCAATGATAAGGGATAAGATGGAAAGGGATGTTCCTCAGTTTGAGGAATATATACGAGAACAGCTATATAGTGGTGTTGATGGCGATGAAAGTCCTTTAATTCCCGGATATACAGAGGACCCATACTTTAAAAAAACTTATGGAGAGCATTGGAAGAAAAACGCCGAACGCTATAAAAATTGGAAGACAAAGATACAGAAACCGAAACCTTCATATCTGGGTTTTTCTGCAAGAGGGAACAATACTCCAAACCTTATCATACGTGGAGATTTTTATAGTTCCATCACGGCAATACCAATATCAAATGGTATAAGGATTGCCAGCTATGGCGTTTCTTTTGGTTCTGATATTGAGAAGAAATATGGTTATAAAATTTTCAAGGTAAGCTCCAAAGCAAGGAGGCATTATGTTACGTACAGGCTTATGCCCTCTATTGAGAAATTTATAAGGAGGTGCGAACTATAAAGTATTATTAACAAAAAATGGAATTGAACCGAATTATGAAAAACTGCTTGTGCCAAGGGAATAAGTCAATGAGGGAAATGGAGCATATGCGATCAATCGCAGAGAAGGCTGCTGTTATGGATGAATGTGTTTATATATTATACAAGGTTGGAGATGTGTATAAATTCTGTCGTGAAGGTGAAAACTGGTCGGGTGAGTTTGTTGAATTCATATTTCCGTAAAATGGTGATTTTTATCATTCTATTATTTTGGCGTTTCCCGTATTATTTATTAATTTAGCAACAGCGATAGATAGAGGTTTCGCATAGAAAGATATTATATATTCATTAAGAGTAATGGATATGATGCGGTGGCCGACTCCTCTATATCGGTTGCCGCATTTTTTTATATCCCGTATTAAGATGTACGGAACATCTTGTGAACGAAAAGACATGAAAACGAATCAAATCATGATTCGCCCAATGGGTGAATTTACAGTTAGTCAGAGAACAAAAGATAGCTATTTTGACGGTGGGGACTTGTTACGTCAATGGAATTCAGTAAAAGGAAATGAACAAAGAAAAATGGATGAGTTTCTTTTGGCTAAAAGAACTGGAGATTTTATAGAAGCGCTCATAGCTGAAGAACGTGAAAATGGTTTAGGGGAAAATTCCCCTAAAATTGATAATCAGGTAGTTAAGAAGAGTAAGGTTAAAGAGAAGGGTAAAGCTGGCAGACCTAAAGAAGAAGTATGGATGCATCCTTTCTTATTTACCAAATTTGCCATGTGGATTAATCCTCGCTTTGAAGTAAAGGTAATACGCTTCGTATATGATGAGATGATTCAATACCGTAATTTAGCTGGAGATGCTTATCCTGCTATGTGTCATGCCGTTTGTTCAATACTCCCTGGGGATATATTCCAGAAAAAGATTAAGGACTTAGCCAAGTCTCTAAACATCATAGTTTATGGCAAACATGAATCAGAAATGCGTAATAAGATTGGCGATGAAGATAAAATCCGCGAATTATATGAGTTAGAATTACAGATAGCTCAATGGATAGATTTAGGCTTTATCAAAGACTATAACAGCCTTAAATCTACATTGACTAAATTGTATTACCGAAAATATCCCAATGTTCTCCCAATGTAAATATTGATTTTTCCTCAAATGTCTTGTGCGAAAAGATATTTATTTTTTAATTGAAAAACAAAACTATCATTTATGTTGTAATTTAGATTTTGTCTAAATTGTGAATGTAATATTTAATAATTGCGTTACTATATATTACTATGCGTTACTTAGTATTACTATTAATTGATATTGTCTTTTGTTTAATATTCATACCATTGTATAAGATAAAAACATCATTTACCTTTGTATATGTAACAAGTGCAAGGCGTTACTTGATGTTGATTAAATATTCTCCTATTGGAGTTTATATATGACTGTTCCGTAGTAGCTTGCACCTATTACGGAACTTTCTTTTTATACAATTCCAAGCGTGGATAGTATAAGGGAGGAAAGCAGGAGTGAATAATGGCACAATGAGGTTCGATCCCTCACCTGCTACAATCAGTCAAAATAAATCCCCGGAGGCGGAAGTGACTGAGCCGCCAACGGGGAACAATATTAATCTTATATCGCAAAGATATGGAAAATTTTAATAAGTTAATACCTATTGATGGGGAAAATGGCGAAAAAAGAACAATAAGTTCACTGCAAATTGCAGAAATTACAGGTAAGGCATATTGTGGCGTGTTGAAAGTCATTAGAAAGATGGATATTATGTGTGTGAAAATAACAATGAAAAATATATTTTCATTATTTGTTTGTTTGAAAAAATGTTGTACCTTTGCAGTGCTACAACTTACTATTAAATATGCCAATGGGATTTTTTATGCCTGTAAGGAAACTTATATATTGAAATATAGGCAGACAATATCCGTGTATCATCGCCCAATGGCAATGGTAGGTTGTAGCAAACTAGGATATTTGTCTGCTTTTTTATTTAATAACAAATAATTTCATTTCATGCTACAACCAAATGAAATCTATTTGAACGGGAATAATAGTACCGTACAGATTGCGTCAGCTCACGAAACGAGCAAGACTTTCTCCTATAATGGAAACGAAGTACTTTTTGACATCAAAGATGATGTTATGGTTAACGCCACACAGCTTGCTAAAATCTACGGAAAGCGTCCCAATGATTATTTGTCCTTACCTGCTACAAATCAATTAATTAACGCAATTACAAGAAAATATGGTATTTCTGAAAATCAATTAGTTATATCAAAGGCAGGTTCATCACATAACGGAGGTGGTACTTGGATGCACAGATTAATAGTAGTTGATTTCTGTCAATGGTTAGACATTGATTTGAAACTGTGGTGTACTGAAAAACTTGATGAGTTGATGCGATACGGCATGACCGCCACGCAGCCAACGCTTGAGCAGATGATAAACAACCCTGACCTTGTTATCAGTCTTGCCACACAGCTAAAGAGCGAACGGGAGGAAAAGCAACGATTGGCATTGGAAGTGCAGAAGAAGGAACAGGAGAAGCAGTCTATTATAGAAGAAACAAAACTCGCTGTAGTTTTCAAAGAATGTTTTACAAGTTCGTCTACCAATATTCTCATAGGAGATCTTGCGAAACTTATCACCCAAAACGGATATAAGATTGGAGAAATAAGGCTTTATGAATGGATGGTAGAGAACAAGTTCCTTATCAGAAGGCAGCGATACAGCAGATCGAAGAATAAATATATAAATGACTATATGCCTACACAGAGGGCGGCAGAAATGGGATTGTTCTTCGTTAAAGAAAGACCGATAGTATCGGGTGAAAATCCCATTTTTATAAAACATACCTGTTACGTTACAGGTAAAGGTCAGGTGTATTTTCTGAATAAGTTTAAATCTTTAATGGCTGCATGATCATGGAAATAAAAATGAATAATAGCTTAACATTTGATGAAGTAGCAGATAAGTTGGGATGTTCAGTGGAGGATCTTCAAAAAATAGCCTTCAAAAAAATATTGTTTTCGTTTGGTAGTATGGAAAGTTTGCGTACCTTTGCAGTGCTACAAGTTGATAGAATTATCTATCTCGCAGAGCAAGCGGTTAAGTTGCTCATATTTTATATGGGTATTTTTTATGCTCATACTTTAGGATATTGGCGGTTGCCTATACGTAAGTTATTGTGTGCTCTTCGGGGTAGACTATCAACTTGTAGCAGCGTATATGGTAACCGCTTTTTGTTTGCCTATTGCCTTCATAAATAACTTTTAAATGCTACAAGTTATGACAGATTTAATTTTATACAAAGAAACGATGAGTTCACTTGAAATAGCTGAACTCACTGGAAAGCGACATGATGCTATCTTACGTGACATCAGAAACTTACTTAATCAAGGAGTAAACGCCCACAATTTTGTGGAGGTTGAATACACCGATAAAAAGGGTGAGAAAAGACCTTGTTATGAACTTACAAAGAAAGGTTGCCTAATCCTTGCCAGCGGATACGATGCAAAACTCAGGGAAAAGATTATAGATCGTTGGGAAGAATTGGAAAGGGACAAACAAAACGGGAATTTTCAAACTCCTAGCACCTACATTGAAGCATTGGAGGCTTTGGTAGCTTCTGAAAAGGAGAAAGAACGGATGCGTATTGAATCGGAGCAACAGAAAAAGCAAATCGAACAGAAAGATGCTAAGATAGAGAAGCTCCAGCCCAAAGCTGACTTTGCCGACAAAGCCTTTGCGATGGAAGGCAAATGTGATATAGGACAGGCTGCCAAGATACTCGGCTTACCATTCGGACGAAATACCTTGTTCAAGAAGCTTCGTGAAGCAGGAGTATTCTTTGCTAACAGGAATGAGCCAAAACAGAAATATATTGATGCAGGCTACTTTGAGATGAAAGAAAAGCCTATCCCAAGAGATAATCATCCGGGCTTTGTCGTGATGGTTGTGCTATGCACACAGAAAGGGCTTGCATACATCAATCACCTGTTCGGCGGCAAACCTTCTGACGGAAAATTGATGAAGATAGCCTAATTTAGATTTTACATATTAATAAGTCTTTCCCACCTTGCTTACGAGGTGGGCAGACTCTTTACATCCGTTAACGTTGCGATTCGCAACACGAATAAAAAGACTATGAAAACAATAGATAAACTTGAAATTATACTTCAAAAAATGAAAGAACAAAATAATAGACTTGAACGGATATACGGCAAGCATCTCAAACTGATTGTATGCACTGGGAAAAGAAGTGAGAAGGTGAAATTTAAACATGAAGATTGAAGTGCTATGTTTGTAATTTATTTAGACAGTATTCTAAATTGCAAACAAATATGTCGTAATGTTTTGATTTGATTTTAAAAGTATATTACTTTGCTGAAAATAACCAAATTATTATAACTATATAAAAAAAGTATTATGGTAGTATTAGAATTAATTATGGTCATATTTGCAATCTTGCAAATTATTTTATTCTTTAAACTATGGAGAATGGCTGATAATGTAAATGAAATTGTAAGAAAAATGAGATTCCCTTATAACAAGTCTGAATCTTCATATCCTGAGTCGTATTCAAAATTCCTTTTTTTGCTGTACAATAAGAGTAAGGGTGATGCAAAAGAATATTTGTTAAAAGTAATGTGGGGAAGTCGTGATATGAATAGTTTAGTTTCTTGTAGTAAAGTTAAAGATTTTGAAACATATTATCATTATCTGCAATTAAAATATCAAAGTTGGTTTGATAAACTAGGCGAGGAATTTCCTTCATTTGATAATTTAAAGAAAGAAAAAAAATAAAATCCTTTTTCATTGGGAGAAGCAAAAACTTCTCCCTTTTTTATTTCCTTATCTTCATAATATCAATAAAATCACTATCTTTGCTCTTAGAAGGTGCATGAAGTCATGCACTACCCAAAACTTACGAAAATACCATGGCAGGAGCAGAATTTAAAATTACTGATGCGATTGATCCTAACATCGTTAAGAAGTTGAATGAGATAAGGATTAATATTCAAACCACATCTTCCGAATATGCGAATTTCACGAAACAATTAAGTGATGGCATAAATTTTAAGCCGGGTAATCTAAGAGAATACCAGTCTAAAGTTGACAGTTATAATGCTACAATTACCAAATTATATGCTTCTCAAAATAGGTTGTCTGAATTACAGGCTAGTCAATTAAAGTTATTGACCGATATTTCCCGTAAGATAGAGCTTCTTACCAAACCATTGAATACATTGGCAGACAAGATAACGGAAGTAAAAGTAAATTTGAGAGGTGCTTCCGAAGATCTGAAAAACGTGTCACAAGATGCGGAAAATGCTTCTGTTTCATTTCAAGAAGCATCTAAGAAAATATCCATGACTGCTGCTGATTTTGATTCAATCCGTCAGACGGTAAAGGCTTTTGATACACAAGCCTCCGAATTGAACAGTAGGTTAAGTGATAACAAAGAAACAATTTCAGCCTTAAGAACATCTCTGAGGGAATTATCAAAGGAGTATAAGAAAGGTGCTATCAGCGAAGAGGAATACAAGTCCAAAAGAGATGCTACGGTATCCCAGTTACGCATGCTGACAGAGCAGAATAAACAGTATTCGGCGATATTGAGAAATCATACGCAGGTAGCGATTGCCACAGCAGGAAGCTATAACGAGATGAAGGCTTCAATGCTTCAGTTGGAAAAGGAATATTATAACCTTTCACAAGCTGCACGCGAGGGGGCAAAAGGTATGGATATCTTGAACAATATCGGCAAGTTGAATCAACAATTAAAGGATATAGATGCACAGATGGGCAATTACCAACGTAATGTGGGTAATTATGCTTCGGGTTGGAATGGTCTTAATGTTTCCATACAACAGATTGCGAGAGAACTTCCGGCTTTGTCTGTTAGTGCCAATACTTTCTTTCTTGCCATATCCAATAACCTTCCTATATTTATTGATGAGTTGAAGAAAGCGAGAATTGAATATGAGTTGGCTAAAAAATCAAATCAAACAGCTATACCTGTATTTAAGCAGGTATTGAGTTCCCTTCTTAGTTGGCAGACGGCTTTAGTTGTTGGGATAACTCTTTTATCGAGTTATGGAGGTGAGATAACCAAATGGGTGGGTAGCCTGTTTGATGCGAGAAAAGAAATTGATTATCTAAAACAGCTTCAGGAGGATTTGAATAAAGCTCAAAAAGAAGGTGTGAAAAATGCCCAAGATGAAGCTGTTAAATTGGATATATTATATAGGGCTGCTGTCAATTTGAATAAACCTATGGGAGAGCGGAAAAAAGCCGTTGAGGAACTGAAAAAGCAATATCCTTCATACTTTAAAAATACAAGTGATGAAAACATTCTTGCAGGTAAAGCGGCTGATAGTTATCAAAGGTTATCTAATGCCATATTAGCTTCGGCTAAAGCTAGAGCTGTGCAAGATCGGCTTGTAGAACAGGCTAAACAAAAATTAGACTTGGAAGATCAGTTGGCAGAAAAAGAAGAAAAACGTGCGAAACTTGAATCTGCTAGAGATCAGATGAAAGCACAATATGAATCCAGTCAAGGGGCAGCTATGGATACAGCTAGAGACATGTATGGGAAGTTAAACAAGCAGGTTGAAGACTTGGATAAAGAAATAGGTTCTTTATTAAATCAGTTATATCAAGCAGATAAGGCTAGTAGAGATATGGCAAATTCTATTAACATTGGAGATGTTACATTTAATCCTCATTCTGCCGATAAAGCATCGGATGATTTAGCGCAATACATAGAGAATCTTAGGAATAAAATGGCTGACTTGTCCGTTTCTCTCATTAAAGATGAGCATGAACGTAGTCTTGCTGCCATAGAGAAAGAATATAAAGACCAGATAGCAGCTGTAAAGGGATATTCTGAGGAAGAGAACAAACTTCGGGAAATGTTGGGCCAAGAGAGAATGCAGAAGATAGCGAAAGAGAATGAGGAATATGCTAAGAAGTTGGCAGAGGCTGAGAAAAAAAGGATCGAGGAAAAGAAAAAGTATACCGATGAGATGCTCAGACTGGAAGAGGAACAATCATCTCTCCGTATAGCAGCTACAAGTACTGGATATAAGGAACTTGAAAACATTATAACAGAAAATTATTCAAAAGGGCTGCTATCGCGAAAAGAATACGATGAAGCCATGCGTGAACTGGAGCGGAAAGCCGCAAACGAGCAATTACAGATACAGATAGATGCTGCTGAAAAAATGATTGAGATAGCGGAAGCATCGGGCGTGGTAAGCAAGCAACAAATTGAAATGCTGAGAGAATCCATAAAGGCTATGGAAGCAGAGATAGGTTCTATAAATGCGGATGATCAGTTGAAAAAAGCGGAAGAGCAACAGGATATCACACGAAGGAATTTTGAAGTGTTGAAAGGTTATTCTTCTGCATTGAAAGATCTTGCATCGGATATCGATAGCCCGTTTGCCGGTATATTTGATGGGATGGATAAGGGATTCAGTATTATGTCTGATAAGATATCGGGTGTTTGGAAAGAACTTACAGACGGTGAGAAGATGGAAAGAACTACCGAGATGTGGGCTTCTATGGTTAGTGGAATTGGTGAAATGATATCATCCATTTATGATCGCCAGATTGAAGCTATTGAGGCTGAACAGGAAGCGAATGAGAAAGCAGGTGAAGAGGAAATTTCCCGTATAGAGGCTTTAGAAGAAAGAGGTGCTATAACAACTGAAGAAGCCGAAGCGCGTAAACGTGCGGCGGAAGATAAAACGGCACAAAAGAATGCCGAATTGGAGAAGAAAAAAGCGGCATTAAGAACAAAACAGGCAAAGTTTGAGAAAGCTACCAGTATAGCTGAGGCGGCTATACAGATAGCAGGTGGTATTTTGCAGACGATAAAACAATTGGGCTTCCCTGCTGCAATACCTATGATAGCTGCTCTAGGTGCTATGGGAGCGATACAGCTTGCTACTATTATAGCGACTCCTATTCCGAAGTATGCCAAGGGTACTGATTCGCATAAAGGCGGATTGGCTGTAGTGGGTGATGGTGGTGTCCCTGAAACAATCGTTACTGAAAAAGGAGCGTATATTACTCCGTCTGTCCCTACTTTGGTTGACATCCCTAAAGGTGCGAAGGTTATACCTTATGCAGTGGATATGGACAGGATAAAGGCTCATGCAAATGATTTTGATGGTCTTATGGCATATAGAAGCGAAAACAATCTTCCTCCTGTATCAATAGTTAATGATTATAGCGAACTGGAGAAAAAGATAGGGCATCTGGAAAAATCACAGCAGATAGGATTTGCAAAATTAGCCAAGGCGATAAGAGAAAACAATTATCAGCAATTTTCAAAAAGTATCTGATTATGAGGTATACAAGTGACATATATGAACTTCCCTTGTCCGTTTTTATAGAGATTTATACCAATGATAGCAATACTATTGAATTTGACGATGAGGACAAAGGGGCTGCATCGGCAAAAATTATCAATGACTATATAGAAATTGTCGGGAGCAAACAGTTGTTCTCTGAGATATTGAATTGTAATGAGCGTATGAATCTTGCAATGACCGTGGAGTGCATGAAGGCATGTGAGAACATGATGAAGTTGAAAATGTATGATGAGGTGCGTGATATTCTGATGAAGATAGGTTATTCGTGTAAAAAAGGTGATGTAATGGCTATGAATGCTAGAATATCCGCATTAAATTCCCGTGCACAATATGATTTGGATAAGATAAGTAAGGAAAAGAATGAGGAACTGAAGGAGAAGCCTACAAAACGTGGATTTATAAATGAAGTTGTCGCTATTGGGAAGTATAATAAGATGTATATCAATCCGAAAGAATGGACCGCCGGATCTTATGCCTGTCTTGTAAGGCAGACATGTGACGAAATCGATGGGTTGAATCGTAAAAAGAAATAATTATGTATTATCGATGTGAGTTACTTATAAATGGTCTGAAGTACAGGGTTACTGATGATCTTGAGAATTGGGACGAGGTGAAGGCTAGTTTCAAGAGAAATGACTATGACGGTGTTATCCGTACATTTTCCAACAAATTTTCTTTTGCTGGGGATGCTAGAAAATTGCTGTTAAAACAATATGATGAAGATTATTTGAATGCTTCTGCCTCAATAATAATAAGTACAAGAAATAACAGTTGGTTGTATAATGAACGGTTTAGTTGCGCTCTCAATTTCTCTACATTGCAGGATAATGGTCGTATCTTACAGATAAATGCCGTGGATGATAGCGTGGCGTCCATGATAAAGTCAAAAAAAGGAACTCAATATGAATATTCGGTCGAAGAGGTGAAAAGCCCCATTCCTCTTGTTTATGACGGACTTGAACTTTCAGAATCAGCAAAATGGATTCCTACAGGTGATACATTGGAGGACGATGACACTCTTATTAATGTTTATTTCAGCAAGAAAATGTCACCAATGCCAATATATATAACTGCCAGTGATTCCTTAATAAAGGGGTCTCTTGAATTTAATGATCAAACAGTAGGTGGTGATGATGTATATTCGATAAAGGCTCTGAAATCAATTAGGATAAATATAGAGTTTAATATTGATATGTTTGTGTTTAGGAAATATCAGTCTGGTGCTTTGGGCTATGATGTAAGAGGTGTGAGGCTCCAGATTATGAAGATAAGTAATGAGATTGACAGTAATGGGGAAGTGGTGACTACGGAAACGGTGATAGGAAGTTTTGAACTTACGACAGAATCAGAAACGCCAGTGGAAAAGAAGGTTTCGGAATCGTACAATATAAGTCTTTTGCATAATGATAAAATAATAGTGAGAGCTATGTATGTCAATGAGAAAGAAGAGATTGTACCTGTATTGCCGGATTTGCCATACAAAGTTTCAACATCAAGTTATTTTAAAGCATCATGGAAAAATCGAATAAACCCTGTTGAAATGGATGTTATAAAGCCTGATACATTGCTGAACAGACTGCTTAAAAGTATTAATGGAGAGAAAGATGGTTTGACTGGAGTGATTGAGGGGACAGGAGATAGAAGGCTTGATAATTGTATGCTCTTGGCGGCTGAATCAGCCCGTAAGATTCCTGGAGCCAAAATATATACATCCTTCACCAAATTTGCAAACTGGATGAGTTATGTGTTTGGTTATGCTTACGACATATCCGGGAATACAGTAACTTTTCGGCATAGAAGCAAATACTTCTCGGATGATGTTGTCAAAAGGATAGATGATTTATCTGATTATGAGATGAAGGTTAATTCTGCATTGGTGTATTCTCGGATACGGATAGGCTTTGACAAACAGGATTACGACACGGCTAATGGAAAGGATGAGTTCCGTTTTACGAATGAATATACCACAGGCGTGACCATGACGGACAATAGCCTTGAAATGATATCTCCATACCGTGCGGACGCATACGGCATAGAGTTCCTTGCTGACAAGATAGGTGAAGATACTACAGACAACGAAAGTGACACTGATTTATTTATGGTAGGGGTAAAATCTGATTCGTCTGGACTTAAGTATATATTGAACAGGGATTATCTTATGGGTGGCGTTCTCAGCCCTGACACAATGTTCAATGCCATGTTTTCCCCTTCTTCTATGGTTTTGGCCAATGAAGCATACATCGGCTCATCTGTTGAGATGCTTACTTTTGCGTCATCAGATGGTAATAGTGATGTGGGTATTGATGGAATGGGGGAAAGTAGGGATATAATTCTTTCAAAAAGGATGTTTACTGTGGCGGAGGTGGAATTTGAGACTTCGGATGTGGAACTTCCGGAAGATCTTACAGGAATTGTTGAAATGGAATACCAAGGCAAAGTTGTACAGGGATATTATCAGCAGGCTGATTACAATTTTACAAAATCACAAAGTTCAAAGGTAACTTTGATCGTGAAAAATTTAAATTCGTTATAAAGATTCAAATTTTAATTGTTATATTTGCAATGAAAGCTTGTGAAGTCACAAGTTACTAGAAACTTACGAAAAGACTATGATATCAATCGGAGATGTTTGTCCGTTATTCTTTAAACCGCTGAAATATAAATATTCAAATGCTGGATGTTTCAGACAAGTATTTTCTGTGTCAGACAACATCCTGCTGCAAATCTTTTGTGATAACGGCGAAAAACCTTCAGCTTATTTGAATGATAAGATCGGCAATATTTCCTCCAAGATAACACTGCTTACTTATGATGTAAATGAAAGCATTAAGATGTATTATGCCTCATTATCTCCTTCGGAGGGGATATATACAGTAACTATAGGCGATAAGGAATGTGAGGAATTCTGTGTGTGTGAGAATATAGGTGATTCTATTCTGATTGAATATTCCCATAAAGATAATAATTCTGCGTTTGATAATATATTCTGGATTGATGAGGTTCGGCAGATGTTCCAGTTCAGAATAATAGGAGGATTCAAGCCGGATGGGGTGGAGTTGAAAGTTGAAAACGAACAGTTTGTGAATCAGAAGCAGGAGATAATAGAAATGTATTCTCTCCCTTATAAAACATTTGATTTTGTTTTCGGGACAAGTCGTGGTGTTCCGTATTATATAGCGGAGTTCATAAATAAGTTACTTTGCCTTTCTCACGTCAACATAGACGGTAATTTGTATGTACGGGAAGGGGATTCTGTCCCGGAAAAGCTTGATACAATAGGTAAAAAACAGATGTTTATATATAAAGTGACTTTACGCCCTAGAGAAAACGATATTGCCGGGATCGGAGGCAAAACTGAGATCGCAACTTCTTCTTCAGGTATAGCATTTTTGCTAACTAATCCTGAAGAGGACGATGTGTTAAAATACAAGAAGGCGCAAGCTGCTTTTGTTAATGAAAATTATGTGTAATCATGGCTAGAAATCATCCTATAAAGATATTGTGGTACGGTTCGGAAACGGATGCAGAAGGAAATCCGATTATACCGGAAATATCCCCATCATTTGAAAAGCGATTGGAAGGGTTGAATGAGGGTGAGATATACATACATAATGATGATAAGAATCCTTCTATTTACATAAGGACCAATAAAGACCGGGTTGTTGCCATATCGGGAAGTGCAAATATAGAGGAACTTTCCAAATACTTCCTTCGTAAAGATAAAGAAGATATCGCCAATGAGCTGATCACTTTTTTAAAAGGTCTTTTGATTGGTAAGAACGGTAGTGGAATCACTGTACTTGAGAACGGTATGTCACAGGCTGTTGTTGATTATCTGTATGTCAAGGTCAAAGCCGTTTTTGACGAGCTTGAAGTAAAGAAGAAGACGTATGTAGGTGGCGAGCAGGTGATTTCCCATGCAGGCATGAAATGCAACCGTGTGGATGAGTTGGATGATGTCTACCGTTGTTATTTCAAGGAAGAGGAAGACGGAATTGAGATAGAGAACCAGTTTACTCCGGGATCTCTCGCCATCGCACAGGAGTGCAATATCAAGACTGGCGTTTCGCATCATGTCGGCAACCGCTATTACTGGCGGTTGGTCACAGCAGTAGGTGAGAATTATATAGACCTGTCCAAGACCGTGTGTGATCCTAATGTCGAGAACGATGTTCCGGTGGCAGGTGATGATATCGTGGGATTGGGCCATAAGACTGATATCACCAAACAGGCGGCGATAATTCTCTCTTCGGTGAACGAAGTTTCTCCGTCCATCATCATGTATCAGGGTATTAATGATTTTACCTTGACTGGGAAAGATGTCATTTCTTTTGATTTTGACAAATCTACCGGCAAGGCCCGGATGAAGGTGTACGGAGATACGTACATTGGTGACAAGGACCGGACCACTTACATGGAATACACTCAGGATAAAGGTGTTGATATCAAGGGTATGTTCCACATCGAAAAAGGCTCCACCGGATGGAAGAATATGGAAGGTCTTCCGGATGAGATACAGGCGGCGGCTGATCTTGCCCAAGAGGCTAAGGATGCGATAGACAATGCGGCTGTCGGAAGTGTCAATCTGTTGCGCAATTCCGGATTTACCGGAGATTATGAAACAGAGGACCTGTCTGCCGCTACTGAGCTATCGGCGGATACCGAACTTTTTAGCAAGCAACTGGAATATTGGACGGGAGTGGCTACCGTATCTGCGGACAGTGATGCCGGCTCCGGGTACTCTGCCGCAATCGGTAGTTTGTCCCAGTCCGTATCATTAATCAAAGGGGAAAGTTATGTTATCAGTTATAAAGCAAAGGGTACGTCTGTGTCTGTTTCGTGCGGTTCTTTCAGTGTTTCTCAACCTCTCACATCCTCTTATCAGAGATATACCCATAAGATCACCTTCAATGGCAGTGGTATATTTCTTATCAGTGGTACCGCAACCGTTTGTGACCTTCAACTAGAAAGAGGGACCATTGCCACAGACTGGAAACCGTCCATTTTGGATAACGACAAGGCAACAGCCGGTTTCCAGTCAATCAATTATATCGCCAGTGCGATCAAGGATGGTTCTGTGGATATTCTTGGTGGTCTGATATTGGCCAATATGATCCAACTGGGTAATTACAAGAATGGCAAGTTACAGAAGGTCACAGCCGGAGTTAGCGGCATATACAATGACGATGATGATGTGGCGTTTTGGGCAGGAGGAAAACTTGAACAGGCTATATTGACCGTGATGAGGTTTCGTAATGATCCTGATTACCAGCCCACAGATGCGGAATGGGCGAATATGGCGAACTTCGTTGCCACTCATGGCGGTGATGTATTTTTAAGAGGATATATCTATGCTTTGGGCGGATATTTCCGGGGAAAGGTTGAAATAGCCAATGGTAAGATACTGTTGAATGAGGATGGTTCCGGGCAGCTTGCCAATGGGAACATTAAATGGGATGCTGACGGAAATCCTGAATTTGTCGGGAAAGTGAAGGTTTCCTCACCGTCAGGTTATGAGATAACCATATTTCCTGAGGATGAATATGGGAGACCGTCAATTGATATTCATGATGATGATGGTAATTCGCTTTTGGACATATCTCTTCAATATGGATTGAACGGTATGGTTCCCCGTGTTTTTATGAATGATCCTTCCAATAGTGATGTATTGTATTTCCGTCCGGACAGTATGGTTGTCGAACAAAAAGGAAGTGACGGTTATATATATCAGACCCAGATAATGGGAGGACGCATAATTATGGTTAAAGGTTCTGAGATTGTATGGGATCAGAACATGTTGCCCAAATAAAGTGAAGTGATATGGAACTGAATACTATTAACAAAACAGGAACTTGGAGTGAGGCGGCAGACCGTCTTAACAACAACTTTAGCAAGACTTCTACCGAACTAGAAAAGGTCAAGCAGAACGGTATCCGCAACAAGGGGTTGTTCTCTACTCTTGAATCACTGGAAGAGGCTGTTCCATCTCCTGTTGTAGGTGACTGGGCTGTTGTGGGTGACACCATACCGGGTCCTATATATGAATGCAAAACAAAGGGAAAATGGAGTCCTACAGGCACGACAGGAGGTGGCGGAAGTGTTGACTTGAACGGATACCTGACAGCCGAGGAGATAGACGATGTAACATCAATATTATAGTTATGAGAATTAATTATCAGTCCGATTTTAAGATCATAGAGAAGAACTTGAACGGGGATGTGAATACTCCTTTCCGGTTTACTTACTTCAATCCGTTCAAGGGAAAGTTCATAGCCTCCTTTGACGGGCATGAGTATGTGGGTTGCAGCCGCATGGAAGACGGCAACCTGCTTGTCGCTTTCGACAACCCCTGTTTTTCTCCCGGTATGCTGAAGGTCAAACGTGAATACTTCATATCCGATTCCGACTTTCAGGATGGCATCTGCAATCTTGTTTCCGTTGAAGATACAGGAATCGTACTGACTACCGGGAAAACCGATGAAAGCACGGTGGAAATAACATCTTATCCCGATTATGCCGCATATAATACAATTCAGGCGTTCCCATTGTCGGATAATGAATATGAAGATGTGCTGAGTGATTTTGTACCTCCTTTGCCACCGGAAGAGGAAGAAGAAACAGTTACTAATCTAAAAATATAGGAGATTTATTATGGCAAAAATATATAAGCTGACCAAGGGTGGCCAAACCATTTACCCGGCTACCATAACAGATGCGGTGGTCAACCCCAAAACACGCAAGAATCTTACAGCAGAACTTTCCGAATTAGAAATTGAAATCAATGGATATGTTTTTAAATTATCTGATTTTGAAATCGGACAATGGGTAGGTACGGGACAATCTATTTATCCTAATTCCACAGAAGGTTACTTAAGATTTAAACAAGCTCTAGACGTTGATATTCCAACTGGATTTGTGATAAGTGTCATAGATACCAATCACAATCAAGTCAGACTTGCCGATTTGGGCTTGGTTGTTAAGTTTACAAATGCCGAAGGTGATCATGTTGAATCAGGATACGCTGATAGTGGGTATCAAATACAGGTTCAAGGTACTGCGAAATATATGTATATACATGCTTCAACCGAAAAGATAAATGCCGTTTCCGGATATAGTATTCTGGGATTGTATTATAAGCCTGTAATTGATTATGTACAAGAAACCTATACAGAAATAAACAAATCCAAAGAAATAGCAGAAGAGGCCAAGGAGATTGCAAATAACACGTCAAATGAACTCAAATCTCTTTCGGAAGGTGTGGAATTGCCTTATTTGCCTTGCAATACTCTTGAAATATTGCTCAAACATGCTTATGTGGGTAATACGTTGGGAGACAATCCTATCTCCAATGCCACAAATAACGCTTATAGCAGGATTGATGTATCCAGCATAGAGAACGGTACACTTCTTTATCTGAAAAATGCGGAAGATGCAAATATTTTCATGGGAACATGGAAATTCTTTGGCTCTGATGGCAACCAGATTACTGCTACGGTAAGTGGAACATCAGGAAAGGACAGGGGGTATCTTAAACCGGATGGTGCTACAGTATTAGGACTACATATAGGTATAGCTTCAATAACAGAGGATAATCAGGAACAATGGATGAAATCTTTAAAAATATATGGTATTCCCTATATTCAGACCGGGCTTAAAGGTCAGATATCCGAACTGGATCAGAAAGTTGAGAAAAACAGGGATGAGACCGAAGCCAATATCAAGGATTTGAATGAAAGGTTGGAATCTATGGAACATAAAGATCAGTCCTATAAAGAAGCGCTGAAAGTTCTTTTTATCGGATCATCCTTCGGTGTGGATACAGTCAGAGAAGTAGGTAACATTTGTGCTTCATTTGGCAAAAATGTAATTTTGGGAAATGCTTATATAGGTGCAGCCACTTTAGATGTTTTTTTGAAAAGGTTTCAAGGAAATAAGGGAGTTACGTATTATAAATGGAAATATCAGGCAACGACATGGGAACAATATAACGGTACGACAGGAAAATGGTCCAGCGAGCCTGATTCTGATATAACGGATGAAGGGGAACCTGCACCGGCAAATGACACAGTCTTGATGGACTGGTTGTTGGCTGATGAAGCGTGGGACTTCATCATCATGCAAAACGGGGCTTATCAATCCCCTTATGAGGACCAATCCTCTTTTTGGGAAAAAGGAGAAGATGGACAAATAACAAGGAACATAGTACAAGAATTGATCGACTTGTGTAAAAAAGCCTGTCTCTATAGTAATCCTGTATTCTGTATGAACATGACTTGGGCGTTCAGCATTTATCATACAATCTCCGAGTCGCACGGCCCCAATGGTGCAGATGATGATCACTGGTTGAGTTATGGAAACAACCAAAAGGAAAGACAATTGGGTATGTGGCGTAATATTGCCAAAAACTACAAGGACTGCATATCCAATTGCCCGGATGTCAAATTCATCATTCCATCCGGAACAGCGGTTCAGAATGCAAGAACTGTCACACAACTAAGACAGTCTACAAATTATGCTTCCGCTTCACCTGCAATCCCAACTATTCAGGAGGCTGAAACTATTACCGATTTGACTACCGTTTCTGATACTTATCCGTTTATGAACAACGTGGCGAACTGGAAGAACAAGAATGACTTTACTCGTGATACCATTCATGCGGATTTTGGCATAACAAGATATTTGGTTGCCGCAACTTTATTCCAGTCGTTTATGGCGAAAATATACAATCTTGATATCGCAGACTGTAGCTATAGAATATCTCAAGGAGGGGGAGATTACAGGGAACAATTGTGTACGCCTGTAGATGAGGAGAACTTTGCATTGATAATACGCGCTGTCAAAGCGGCTGTAGGCAACCCTTTTGAAATTACAACCCTGGTAGAGTAACCCGGAAAGTTATCAGTAACACTCAAAATATATATTATGATACGAGACCTAATCATCAGAATAATGAATCATCTGTCCGTTGAAGTGCATCCGGATGCGGAATGGTAAAAGTGGAACAGGATATATGGAGCTTAATACAATAAACAAAACAGGAACTTGGAGCGAAACGGCAGACCGCATCAACAGCAACTTTAGCAAGATCTCCATTGAGGTTGAAGAGATAAAGCAGAACGGCGGTGGCGGCAGTGGTGGCGGAGGCGATGTCACTAACGCCGACCATGCCACATCTGCATACACGCTGGATAAGAATACGCCTGTGCTTGACTGGTTCTTATCCGCATTGAACGATGATGATGCGCAAGGTATAATAAACTTCCTCAAAGGTCTTAAGATAGCCGGGAATCTGATAAACCGTATCGTAAAGCAGGGTGACAAGGATGTCACCTACACCGATGAGGATGTGATGAGCGCATTGCGTGTAATGACTGAGATAGAGAACAGTGCGGAGAAGCTGAAAGAGATATTCTTGCGGAAGGACGTGGCGGATTCCACTAAATTTCTTCTCAGTATGTTTGCCGGTGCTGTTTTCGGAAAGAATGGTTTTGCAAGCGGCTTAACCGGATTCGGAGCCAAGATATTCGATACAGGGCATGGGGAGTTTGAGAGCATGTTTATCCGTCGGTTTCTCGAAGTTCCCGAATTAAGATACAATCGTGTGATGGTCACGCTGGGCGACAAGTGGCGTGCGCCCGGAGCCGGCATTATAGAAACGGTAGATACAGGGACCAAGACATGTACACTTAAGCTGGAAGATGGTGAGATTGGTGCTGTCGCAGTAGGCGATATCTGTATGGGTATCTATCATAACATCACCGGGAACGCTACGGAGGATTACGACGATGGAAAGGGCAACAGACGTTTTGCCGGATTCTGTACAGTCTATTTCACGATTACGGAAGTTACAGGTGAAAGAAACGAAACATTCAAGTACCAGTTGCGCCCCACTTCTTCATCGTGGTCTTCCTCTTTCGATCCTTTTGAGATGATGACTTTCGTGGCATACGGCAGCTTTACTAATACGGAGCGCCAGACCTCAGTCTACGAAACAAGGACTTACACCCGTATGTTGTGGAAACAGAATACATGGGAGATCTCCGCCGCCAATGTTGCCCTACAATATGGCGACCTTTCCAATCTGAATATATTCGGACTGAACATGGACGGTTATTCCATGTATCTGAATAATATATATATGACAGGTATCATCAAGCAGATAAAGCCGGATGGAACACCTGTGCAGACTTTGAATTTCCGTGAGGAAGGCTATATACCTGGCGTACATTACGATTACTACGACAGTTTGTCTTATAACGGAAGCATGTGGGCGTGTATCAATGAGGATGGCTCGTCCTCTGCACCGGGATCTAATGGCGATTGGCTGGAAATTGCTTCTAAAGGTGACAAGGGCAACAAGGGTGACAAGGGTGACGGTTACACCCAGATGGGGCAGTTCAAGACCGGAATGGTTGTACCCAAAATGGGCGTTGTTTCAATGGGTGGCGGCTCTTATGTAGCCAAGGCATCCACTACGAATCCTCCCTTGTGGTGCTGGACGGACAATGCCGGCAACCGGTTTACTTTCAACGATGGCGGTTATGTGCTGACGGGTGAGGTAAATACTGCTGAATATGACGTATTAGCTGAACCGGGAAGAGATGGTACGGACGGAATCAATGGCACCGACGGTGTTCCCGGTACTCCGGGAAAGGACGGGAAGACCTATTACACGTGGATACGCTATGCGGATGACGATCAGGGAAACGGAATCAGTAATGATCCCACAGGAAAAGCATACATCGGACTGGCATACAACAAGGAAACCGCTGTGGAAAGTAACAATCCGTCCGATTACAAATGGAGTGACATCAAGGGCGAACCGGGCGTTCCGGGTGCTGTCGGTGCCGACGGGAAAACCTATTATACATGGATAGCCTACTCGGACAACGCGGACGGAAGCGGAATGTACCAGCAGCCGAATGACAACACCAAATATATAGGCATCGCGGTAAACAAGGAAACCGCCACGGAGAGCAGCAATCCTACCGACTACACGTGGTCGCAATTCAAGGGCAACAAGGGTGACAAGGGTGACGGTTACACCCAGATGGGGCAGTTCAAGACCGGAATGGTTGTACCCAAAATGGGCGTTGTTTCAATGGGTGGCGGCTCTTATGTAGCCAAGGCATCCACTACGAATCCTCCCTTGTGGTGCTGGACGGACAATGCCGGCAACCGGTTCACGTTCAACGATGGCGGCTATGTGCTGACGGGTGGAGTAAACACCGCAGAATATGATGTATGGGCCGAAAAGGGCGATACCGGAGCAAAAGGCGACAAGGGTGATGATGGTGAAAAGGGAGACAAAGGAGATAAGGGAGACAAGGGAGATCAGGGCGTACAAGGAATACAGGGATGTATTATACGGTCTTCCGAGTGGGCGTCCGGCGTGACGTACAGGAATGACGAGGACCTTACAAGTGGCACGCGGTATATTGATATCGTAATGGTGAGAAACAATAATGCGGTGGACGGATGGGATGTTTATAAGTGTATCAAGACCCATACATCGTCATCTTCCATAACCTATGCCAATACCACCTATTGGACGGAATTAAGCAATGTCGGTCCTATCTATACCAGCCTGATAATAGCCAATAATGCCAGTCTTGATTTCGTCCAAGGCAATGAGTTATTGATTAAGGATGCAAATAATAATATTGTAGCCGGTCTTACAGGAGGAAGCAGCAAGGAAGCCGGTACGACACCTGTAAGGATATGGGCTGGAGGTAGTGTTCCGGGCAGTGCTCCGTACCGGGTGAATGAACTGGGTGAATTTGTTGCCACGAAGGCAAATGTGACAGGTATAATCACTACCACTCTCTCCTATTCACCGGGAAGCGATATGGATAGTCTGGCTGATTCGGAAGGCAACATGACTGTGAATCCTTCCACTCAGGGATCTACATTCTTTTCCGCTGATGGTCTTGGCGGAACCATAACCCTCCCTCCCGCATCATCATGGAACGGATTGAAACTGGAGTTTGTAGTAGACATGACATCAAGGGTGGCTAAGAACCCCGACAAGTACAAGGCTACGAACTATTTCTGCGGATTGACGGGATCATATAACAATAAGACAGAAATTCAGATGGCAAGGCCTTATGTTTTGGAGATGAGGGCCTTTAACAACCATTGGTATATAACACGTATGGATTTAATTGAGTGAAAGATATGATATTACAAGCAGGTTATGATTGTTATCTGACACAGGTTGAGGATATGCCTCTGTCGGAACGAAGATTTGAAAATCAGGTATTGATAAACAGCCCTGAGGATGTGGCTGTGTGGAAAGAGATCACATCGAAGCAGAAGGAGCAGATGATTGCCGAAGCATCATTTATTGATGTGGCGGCTATAGACGTTGAAGCACTTGACCGTGTGGATACGCTGCTCAATGATATCTCAGCGAATATCAACAATGCCGGGCTTACTACAGAAGAAGCATTGTCGAAGAAAGACTATTTTCCGGCATGGGAGGATCTGATAGGTACAGAGGTTGATGTGTCGTTCCGGTTCCGTTATGATGGTACACTCTACGAGGTTGTACAGAAACATACACCGCAGGAGGACTGGAAGCCGGGAACGGGTACGGAATCCTTGTACAAGGTTGTGCAGATAGAACACTCCGGTACATTGGATGATCCTATACCTTGGGTACATAACATGGTACTGGAGGATGGCAAGTATTACACCGATAAGGAAGTTCTTTATCTCTGTATCCGTGACAGTGGAATAGGCATGGCATTCGATTTGGAAAATCTTGTTTCGGGTGGCTATGTTCAAGTGGTAGAAAATCAAGTAGTAATAAATAATTAAAAAAAATACGATTATGGCAGATAAAAAATTAAATGAAGTATCGCAGTTGACGGACTTTGATTATGCGTTGGTTGTAAAAGGAAATGACGTGGCAAAAGTTACAAAACAGCAATTAGCTACAATCCTGGGGGGACTGTTGGGGATAAATGATACGTGGTTAAGGTTCAGAAATGAGGAAGAAATAGAATCTCAAGACGAATTAGATCAGATGAATTATAGCGGAATATACTTACTATCACAAAATTCAAAATTAGAATATGTCCGTAATTGTGTATTAGTTGTAATCGGCAAACCTAATATCTGTTGTGTTCAGAATCTATATAATTATAGCGGAGATACCTATAAATATCGAGTGAAATGGTTTAGTAGCAGTTGGGGTAATTGGAAAACCGTATCTTTGAAATGATTAAAAAACGGGTGGTCCGGTACAAGCCGGTTCCACCCGATCCTGATATGCACAACGCCATGTGCAGTGCAAAGGTAATAAATATCTGAATAAACCGCTATATTTTTCAAGATATAGAGATTTCTTCCAAATCTGATATACTGATTTGATCTGTCACGTCTGTGAAATAAAAGCGATGAGGTTCATTTGCAAAAACCTCAATATTAGACCTCGACCACGTACCGTTATAAGTGTAAACATAAAAACTTGTTTCATCTTTAAAAAGTCTGATATTACTCCCTCCCTTTGCCAACAACATATTTGCAAATATATTATTGTCTGAGAGGATCACACGAATATATCTGCAAGTATCCGATGTACCATTAGGTGCACTATAGATATATAATCGATGGAGAATATTTTTGCCATAATCACAAACTTTAAACAAAGTAGCATTCTTTGATCCGCTAGAAATGCTATAAAACGTAGAGTTTAAGGCTTGTATACTATCGCTCAAGCCTGTTTTTTCTCTCGTAGCCGTACCGATCAGTCCCCCCAGCTCTCGTTTCAAATAGATTTTATGTCAATTATTACTGTAAATTATTATCTTAGGATCTTCCCAAGTTGAAACGTCTGGATAATTCCTTTTTCTAAATATTAATGTTCCGTCTATTGCTATTCCGAAGATGAAAACAACATCTTCTAATTGTTTTATAACCAATCCTTGAACGACATTACCATAGAATCCTTCTCCAGCAAAAGCATTGAAATCGGAAACGAAAGGTTGAATTGTTTTTATAGGCATTTCATTTACAAAATCCGTAAATTCACTCCATGAAGAAAACGATTTTGTTCCCTTCGGATTTCCCAAGAGTTCCCCCAGAACAATTTTTGTGGTTTATTTTGTAAATGCAGAAGAATTTTTTTAACTTTAAAAACAAAAAGTTGAGTATGTTAGAGAAGATCAGATATCGTTTAGTTTATAACCGGCAAAACAAGTTAAACCGACAGGGGACAGCCCTTGTACAAATAGAAGCCTATCTGAATCAGAGGAAGGTATACTTTAAAACCAATGTCTATCTAAAGCCGGAATGTTGGAGTAAGGATGGTGCCCAAGTAATCAACCATCCGCAGTCGCAAGAACTTAATGCAATGCTATATGAGCATATATTGGAATTACAGGCTATAGAGTTAAGCTATTGGAAGAGAGGTCTTGAATCTAACTTATCCACATTGAAGGAAGCTGTAAGGAAGGGGGTAAAACCCGTGGTTTCGTTTCTTAAGTTCGCCCAACAGGTTATAGTGAATTCCGATAGGAAACCGGGAACCAAGGATAACATGCTGGGCACGGTAGCCACATTGAAGGAATTTCGGAACGTGATAGAGTTCACGGACATCAATTATACGTTTCTAAAGGAATTTGACGCATTCTTGCGTAACAAGGGATTGAAAGTAAACACGGTAGGGAAACACATGAGAATACTTCGTACCTTGGTGAATGAGGCGATTAACGAAGGCTATATATTACAGGAGGCATATCCTTTCCGTAAGTTCAAGATCAAGAGGGAGAAGAAGGAACATAACTTCCTGATGCCTGCCGACTTGGAAAAATTGGAAAATCTTAAACTGCCGGACAGGAAGAACAACAGCCGGCACATACTGGACGCATTTCTCTTCTGCTGCTATTGCGGATTGAGATTCTCTGATTTTAAACAACTTACCTGTAAGAATCTCGTAACAGTTGACGGAAAGGAATGGCTAGTTATGAATAGCATCAAAACAGGCGTTAAACTTAATATCCCGCTATATCTATTATTTAACGGAAAGGCACTGGGCATAATGCGGAAGTACGACAGCATCGAACAACTGGCTGCATTAGGCTGCAATTCCGACACCAACCGAACATTGCAGAAATTGGGAAGAATGGCGCATATCGGCAAGAAGTTCACCTACCATACCAGCAGACACACTTGTGCCACTCTCTTGGTTTACCAAGGCGTTCCGATAACCACCGTCCAAAAACTCTTGGGTCATACATCGGTCAAGACAACAGAGATATATTCCGAGGTGTTTGATGAAACGATCATCAAGGATCTGACAAGGGCTAACCAGAAGTATTATAATCGTAGAAATGTAAAACAAAATCAAATAAAATCTCAAAAATACTCGGAAAAATACCTCAGGCAGTAGAAATCTATAGAGGCTATCTGTTTTATACTTGTTTTTCAGACTTCGGTCCATCTCTATTTTCATTTGTCAATAAAAATACAAACTCGCCAGTCTTTCCGTTCTATTAATTCTTTTCATTCATCCTGCAAGTAAAAAATATTGCATTAATGGCAATTTTTTAAGAAGATTGGTTTTTGTTTCAAAATTGGCTCTCCATAATTAATATAGTTTTCTTTTTGTATTTCGTTTTAGATTTGATATCTTTGCTATTGTCTTCTCGTGAGAATGGGATAGAGAGTAGGACGTGGATTGAACGGCTGCTGTGCTTTTTGCTGGCGGCTGTTCTTTTCTTTATCTAAATGTTAAATATTGCACAATGCAAGAAAATATATTATGATTTGTTTTGCTATTACATCACAATATAGTATATTTGCATTGTGATAATAAAACAATGAATAATAATTAAAAGACAATAGAAGATTATGAAAGCGATAGTAGAAAATCCACTGATAAATTGTGAACCAGAAGTTTTACACCTTTTCGTTCAAATAATCAATGAGATAACTTCTTGCATGTCAGAAGATGAATTAAGAGGTTGTATGAACTCTTTAACAGTACAATACCCTTACTTTAAGCTGTTCTTTGACTATGGTTTTGAAAACAATCACATGTGGGTGAAAGAATCAGATTCCATGGAAACATTGATATTTGTTGAGTTCTAATCCGATATCCTTAAAAACAACAAGCAATAACAAACAAAAACATTAATTTATGGGAAGAGGACGATCTATTACCCTAGATCAAGAGTCTAGGGTATTGTCCCTATATAAGGACGGGATAGCTATCAAGGAGATAATAAGAGAAACAGGGGTACGGTCTGAGCAGACAATATACAGGATATTGGACAGCAATGGTGTGCCAAGACGTCCCAAGGTTAGAGGTGTAAGAAAAATATTTGTCACGATAGAGGAGGATGTAGCTACTATTTTGGATAAGGAGCAATCAGTATCATTATATGTCAATGAAGCTATAAGACATTATCACGATAACCGGCGTTAATTGCCGGTTATTTTTTTTGTAATAAGGGAAACAATATTTATCTTTGTGGGGAGCGTGTGAAGATGCACGCCACTTATATTATGACGAAAGGACATTATACAATTTCGTAAGACCAAGAGCTTGTTGCGGATTAGTTTCCGTGGCAGGCTCTTTTTTTATTTTGTCATACAAAACAAAGGTTAGCTGATAAAATCGGGTAATCCAAAACGTGTAATTGATGGTATAAAAAAAGGATAGTAAAAGTCATATAAATTATTGCACAATGAGAAAGGAGACAAAAGAAAACATCCAGTATTCAACTGCTGTGGGAATGCTTGTTTTGGGAGCGTCCTTGACTGTGGCTGGTTTTGTGTGCTCGGAACCTATGGGGCAGATACATGATAGTGTATTGTGGTTGTTTGCCCAGTGTCTGTTGTATGCCGGTAGCGTATTTGGCATAAGCATCTATATTAATAGCCGGTTTAATAACTTGATAGAGCAATTAAAAGAAAAGGAGGGAAAGAAATGAAAAGTTTACCAAGAGGATTGAGAAACAATAACCCCGGTAATATCCGCATAACAAAGGATAAATGGCAGGGGTTGAGAGAAAAACAGACAGACAAGGATTTTTTCCAGTTTACAGAAATGAAATGGGGTTATCGTGCTTTGATCCGCACATTACAGAATTACAGAAGGAAACACAACTGTATTTGTATTGCGGACTTTATTACAAGATGGGCCCCACAGACAGAGAACAATACAGGGGCTTACATCAGACGGGTATGTCAGGATATGCAAGTACCTTCGGTATATGTTCCGGATATTGAGGATAAAGATACGATGTGCTCTTTGGCTGCTGCTATATCTTATGTTGAAAATGGTGTCCCTGCCGTAATGGAGGACATTTTTAAGGGATGGGACCTGCTATGAGACAAAGAGTCTATATATGGATTGCGGTAGGGATAGCATTGCTATTGCTGTTTGGATCATGCCGGAGCATAAGGTATGTCCCAGTAGAAACTATAAGGACTGACAGTCTTTATCTTACCATGCACGAGCGTGATTCCATCTACATTAAGGATTCTGTCCATATAAAAGAGAAAGGCGATTCAGTGTTTGTTGACAAGTGGCATATAGTCTACCGTGACAGGATGATTCGCGATACAGCCTATATAGAGAAGGAGAAAGAGTTAGAAGTCCCCTACCCTGTGGAGAAGGAATTAACATGGTGGCAGAAGACGAAATTAGAACTAGGAGAGTTTTCAATAGGTATTATATTAATATTATTAATCGTAGTCATTGGGCTGGTAAAGAAGAAAGGAGGTGCAAGATGAAATAGTAACCAGAATGCCACAGGTAGAAGCGTGGCACATAATAGAAAAACTCATAACAAAAGTAATTCTTTCAGGGGCTTAGAATCAAAAAAAAGCCCCCATACAACGAACTACGTTAAAACTACCACATTATAACATAATCAGCATAAGATACTGCACGTTGTTGGGGGCCTAATGCCTTTTTCAACGCAGTATCCTATGCTTTGTCACAAATTATATTATAATGTGGTGAGGCAAAGATAAGAATAAAAAATTAGAAAAAACATGTGCAAGTCAGAAATCTTTGCCAAAATAATTAATATTGTTTCAAAAGAAACAGAAGTGTCTGTAGACCAAATATTATCGTCTGATAAGAATATGGAGACAGTGGAGCCCGGTATCTTCTTGTATTTTTTCTTTTCGAAAGCGGTATGTACCCTTCACAAATAGCCGCTCATATCCATAAGACCAAACGTGCTGTCAACTACATGATATCCAATTTCCATGAGAGAATGGAGAGTGGGAAAATGATGAGAATATATTGGGACGATATAAAGAATTTGTTGGGAAACAACTGATTTTCCATGAGTTATGATCTATATACTTTTGTGCACGGTCGATTTTGACCGGATACAAAATACAAATACTTATGCATAAAGTAGGAAACACTCGAAGAACTTCCTCCATATTACGTGATAATTTAGTACACGATATTTATCAAGAAGAACTTAATAAACTTGGAGAAGCTGGACGTTATGTTTCAAAAGAATATCTTTATACTCAAATACAAAAGCGTATTGGATTAAGTACAAGAAGCATTTCTTATATTATAAATCATACTCAAAAAATTGACATAAAAGTTATATATTAGATTCATAATTAATGCCAAATATTTGCATAATTGATAATATAATAAATTACATTATTGTTTTGACATGTCATGATTAAATACTATATTTGTAATATTCAAAATGATATTGTATGAAAGAAATTTGAAAAGATATTAAAGAGTATGAAGGAATATACCAAGTTAGTAATCAAGGTAGAATTAAATCTTTAGAAAGAATAGTTGCTAACAACAAAAAAGGTAAAATATATTATCGCAAAGTGAAAGAATGTATATTAACTCCAAGCCCACTTAGTGATGGGTATTTAGTAGTCAGCTTGCATAAAGACTTAAAAATGAAAAATTTTAAAATTCATCGCCTTGTAGCTTTATCTTTTCTTGAAAATCCTAATGGCTATTTACAAGTAGATCATATAAATACAATAAAAAGTGATAATAGAGTCGAAAACTTACGTTGGTGTACAAGTAAACAGAATCATAATAATGGATTAACTCTTATAAATCATAAACGTGCTACATTAGATAAAATTCAAAGATTTAAAGGTAAATATATTGAAAGGCTGTCAAAGCCAGTTAGGCAGTATGATTTGAATTTGAATTTAATAAGAGAATTTTCAAGCATATCAGAAGCTGCAAAAACTTTTAATATATCTTCAACTACTATACAGCGAAACTGCAAAGGAAAACAAAGAACTGCGGGTAATTATATTTGGAAATATGCTTATTCTACGCAGAGTGAAACTTCTTCATAATAAGAAGATTTCTTCTTTTATTCGTGAAAAGTACTTTTCTATTACACGTTCCATGTTTATATTTTTGCAGTACGACTAATATTGGTCGGAACATAATATTTTTTTAATATGGATCGAACATATATTTTTGGAGAACCTTCTGGTGGAGCGGGTTCAGGCAACGGGCTGCTTGCATCCATTCTCCCCTCCCTGCAGAACAGAGGAATTGACACCGGTTATCTGATGGGACTCATGGGAGGCAACGGCAACGGTGGTTTCTTCGGTAACAATGGTGGCTTTCAGGACATCATCGCATTGATTGTGATTGCAGCCATCTTCGGTAACGGGAACTTCGGATTTGGTGGCAACAACAACCAAGGAGCGAACGAAGGAAGAGAAATGATCATGCAGACACTTAACCGAAACGGTGTCGACATTGCAGCATTAGCACAAGCTGTGAACACATCATCAGACCAAATCCTTGCCGGTATTAACTCTGTATCACAGGCTATCTGCGGTCTCGGCAACCAAATGGGCCAGAACACCAACAGTATCCTCACTGCGATCATGCAAGGTAACAACGCTCTGACATCTCAGATCTGTAGCTGTTGCTGCGATATGAAACAGCTTGTAACCACACAGGGATACGAGAACCAGCTTGCGATGTGCAACCAGACTAACACATTAGTCAACACTGCTAACCAGAACACATTGTCATTGCGTGATGGTGCGACAGCCAACACGAATGCCATCCTTGCCAAACTTGACGCTATTCAGAATCAGGCATTGCAGGACAAGATCGCATCTCTTACTGCGGAAAAGGCTACTTTGACAGCCGAAATCTCTCAGCGTAACCAGAATGCAACCATCCTGAGTGCGGTAGGACAACAGATCGCTCCTTTAGCAGCCGGATTGCAGGCATTGCAGAGCGATGTTGATGGTATAAAATGTAAATTACCTAACACTGTCCCGGTACAATACCCTAATATTGTAGGTGTGAACGTGGATACATATCGTGCCGCAGCATACGGTGCTTATGCAGGTGATGCTGTATATGGCCGTGGTGGTTACGGATGCGGTTGCAATAACTACTGGGGTTAATCCGGTGAGAAAGGAGGTAGATATGTGGCCTAACTTTTTTACAGGATTTCCGTTCCCGTTTCCCTCCCTTGGCAGAGTGAATTACAACACTCTTCCTACGGTGGCTGTAACAGTCGGTACTGAGAATGTGACTTTGGAGCTTCCTAACCATGCGTTCCGCAACAGGGATTATGTCGGAGGGTTCTATGTCAATCTTCGTCAGGCGATCCCTGCCGGCACGACTGCCACGCTGCCTATATTGATAGGGACCAACGGGGATACAAGACCGTTGTTAGCTTACAACAACGAGCCTATTACGGTTGCCAACCTTGCCGGAACCGGTATTTATGAAATCCACTATAACAAATACACCAACGAGCTGTTCCTTGTTAATGGCGGATACAGACCTACCGCTACTCCGGCTGCAACGGCAGAAGCAATGTCAAGCAAAAGCAAGTAGTTAACACGGGTGCCGGGTTTCTTGGCACCCTATTAAAATTAAACCAATATGTTTCAATCACTTCGTACCAATAACCAGTTATATATACTTCATAAGGATGCTAACCCGTTTATCGAATACGGCCCGGTAGTCAGCGTTTCCGCTCCCAAGCCGAAATATCCTATGGCATCCCCTATGGGACAGTTGCCCCAAATGGAAATGGTTGTGGATGTTGTTGTATGTGTCAACGGGCAGAACACGACTTTCCAAAATCTTCCTGCCGGCATGGATATAGCCGACTTCGGACAGAACGGCAATATCGTAGTGTCATGCTCACGTGATGCGATGAATAACGAGGTCGCTTCTATGAAACAGAAAAGCATAGACATCATCAACAGCATGGATTTTCACAATTCCGTCATTGCAGGGTGTGACAAGATGCTTACGCTCTTGAACCCTGAATTTGCCGAGAAACAACGTCAGGAGCAGGAAATATCCTCTCTGAAAGGGCAAATGTCGGAAATGAGCAAGAACATGTCTGACCTTATGGAATTGAACAAACGGCTTATGGAACAGCTCGGAGTGGTTGAAACATCCAAAACAAAGAAATGATTATGGGAATGTGGGAAATATTAGAAGAAGGGCGTGACGATTACGGACGCGGCTTCGGAATGAGAGGTGACGAGGTGGAAGAAGCCTACAAGGAAGGCTGCCGCCACGGTTACGAAAAGGCCATGAGAGAGATTCATGGAGACATGGGCTTCCGTGATGGCGGAAGAAATTATTCAGGATCAGGTATGGGAGAACGCAGGTATCCCGGCTATTTCCCTGAATATCCCCGCATGGATGACATGGGAGAACGCAGACGCAGACGCGCCAACGGTGAGTTTTATTAATGGTGGAGGGGTGGAATGCCCCTCTTTTTAAACAAAGGTTATGGAACAGAGATTGGATACATACAGCAGATTCCCATCTGGCATGAGGGAATATCTGGAAGCATACGGCTTTCATTTCAGCAAGAAACTTTATGAATGGGCCGTCTCAAAAATGAAAGTGAAAGACGAAACCACGGGTAAAGAAAAAAAGTTGGAGCCGTGGAGCAAAGACGAAGTGGACGATATGCTGAAAGCGAACGGAATTACCATCGAGCACGACAAGGGTTATGACGTTGCTTATGTCGCAAACATGCTGAAAGCGGATTTCTATAAAAAATCATTGGTTGACGAGGCACATTTGTGCAAGCATATAAAATGCTACCTTGATGATATTGATGGCGATCCTTGCAGGGCGTTTGACGAGTTCTTTGCCACCTGTATAGGTAAAGGGATTCCTGTAATCTGGTCGGATGTGATATGATTGTTCAGGAGTTCTACATACCAAAATATGGGGACTGGCACGTCAAAGTGTATTATGCGGTACACACCTATTGGGCGAACCGGATCATTATGGACCTGTACCGTATAGGATGCAGGGGGGATTCCCTCAAGCGTGCGTATCGCAATCTGACTGAAGGCAGAATGAATACCGGTCTAACCTATTCGGACTACAGGAGAAGAGAAACAGTAATGGTTATCTCACTAACCTCCACTCCCGAAGAGTTTCAAAATTCGTGGGATCACGAAAAAGGTCATTTGTGCCGGCATATCTCCAAGGCTTTCGGGATTGATCCCTATGGTGAGGAAGCGCAGTATCTTAGCGGATATGTGGGGCAGAAGATGTTCCCTGTTGCCAAGAAGTTCTTATGTGAACATTGCAGAAAGGGACTGGAAAAATAATAATCGAACAGAAGCGTTCTTTGACTTGTTGGAATTACCGCTAAAATAGTATATTTGTAAATTAACAATTAGTTGCATTGCAAATGTTAATGGTTGCCATTGTTTATTGTTATATAAATGGTTTTATATATATTTGCAACATTAATATAGCACACACACAATTAAATGTGTTACAAAGATTGTTTTCTCATGGGTAAACATATAGTTTATTTTATATGTTATATTCATGGGATTTTTATATATTTATGATATGGAATTGAAAAGTACAGATTACGCACGATTGATTCAGTATGCAGCCCAAAAGTTGCATATGGTTCGGTTGAACAAGACTCAGATAAATAAGATTTTGTTCTATGTATATGGTGTGTACTATGCCGAGACCAATAACTTGTTGTTTAAAGACGATTCTCCGAAAGTATGGCCTTATGGCCCGGTCTTTCCTATTGTAAATAAGAAAATAAATCCTGATGAGATTATTACTTCTTTTCCCAAAGACGTATTATACGAATTTAATAAACATTCCAAGGCATTGGAACTCGTAAAAACTGCGGTTAATGCAATGTATAATATGAGTGCATTGTCATTAACCCAATGGTCGCATCAAGAAGGCTCTCCTTGGTATGATACGCTATACATAAAAAACGACAAGGGGGATATTTGTGGACAAAACAAATGGAATACACCCATTCCCAAGGAATTGATTAAAAACTATTTTCTAGAACCTAAAAATAGAATAAAACAATGAATGGATCAAATGATGGACCCAGTATTTTTGATTCTATATTCGGGAAAGGTAAACCTATTAAATGGTATCACTATTTAATCCATTTAGGATATTATATTCCATATTGGATTAAATTTTTCTTTTCAGAGCCGTTTAAAGAGAAAAAGAAAGATTTAAATATTCTTGACACAGTTAAATCCTTACTGGAATCAGAAACAACCGATGGAAATATAAAAAAAAGCAAAGAGCTGATTCATCTACATCGTATAGTTGAAAATACAAAGGCAAGAAGAAGACTTGAAAAGTGGTCTTTGAGAGTAATTGCCTTATATCTTTTTATAGTTCTATGCATTGTGCTAGCAAGTTATGTATCAATACCAGCGATTAAATCTTATTTTAGTATACGTATCCCAGATCCTATAATGATAACTATTCTTTCTACTACAACCGTGAATATAATTGGACTCGGATTAATTGTTTTGCGGGGACATTTTTTGGCAAATGACAAATCGAATGAAGTGAATGAAGAACATAAATAGAAAACACTATATAAATTTTAAGCGGTAATTCCCAACGGGTTTTACCGCTTTTTTTATGTTAACAGAATATGGAAGAAGATAAGTTGAACATATTGCTTGAGCAGGCTGATGATGTGCCTCACTGGTATTTCTGCCGTTTACTTGCTGTGATGCGATGGAACGTATAGAGAGGTTCATTTATAGACTGATACCCTTTGTCGTGTTGGCAAGGGTGATATCGTTGTGCATTTAGGTTGTTTCCTTGTTTTTAATCTAATTTTTTTCTTTATCTTTGCAATAAATATAGTCCCCGATATTAAAAAACGGGGACTAAAACAGGGGCTATATAAAGAGATCTATTAATTTCAAATAAATTAAAAAAAGTGACGTCAAGTATGTACAACGCAGATATTGGTATATATTAAACTATAAAAATATCTAAAATTGTTCTCGCATGCTCCACTTTTTAATGAGAAAATGAAGGTCTGCGGAGCAGGTCTTTTTTAACTTAAAGACTATAAATATGTTAATTTATAATACAACTTATCAAACAGGTATTGACGATGCGCGTAATTTTGTCATTTGGCTTAGTGAAAGCTACATTCCCGAAGTGGAAAAAACGGGAATATTGCAAAATCCCCGTCTTACGCACATCCTTAGTCATAAAGAGCAGGATTCAGAATGTTTTTCATTGCAATGGGAGGTGGAAGATACAGCGACCTTACACCGCTGGCATACTCAGCAGGGGATGCATCTGAATGAGGCAATGATGAAGATATTTAAAGATAAGGTGGTTGGCTTTCCCACTTTGATGGAGGTAATTAAGTGATTCAGCCGGTAAAAGAGAAAATCATTCTGGGTATAGATCCTGGAAC
>OAZX01000179.1_pt1 | contig 40448 bp, 46 predicted proteins | sample 1495341 | NCBI WGS metagenome assembly OAZX01 (sample SAMEA2580119, study PRJEB22360) | human gut metagenome | biome: human gut; feature: human-associated habitat; material: faeces | place: Denmark | collected 2008/2010 | reverse complement strand
TTTTGTTTATTTCATATATTTATCATACCAAATTATTTATATCATTAATTTAATTCTATAAATTTTTATTGTGTAATTTTATATTATTGTTAAACTTAATGATTTAATTCTATTTCAAAATAAAAAAAGAAGGAAACAGATTTCAAAATACATTCTGTATCCTTCCTGTTTTCATACTATACAGTAGCTATTTTAGGATTTGGGCCATACTTATTTGTCCCCTCATCACTATCTTTTATTGTAAATGCAAAAGTAATCACAAGAATAATAAGTAAGACTAAAGACATCGCTGCCACCATAATTCCTAATTCAAGCGCAATCATTCCGTTGAAAAAACCATCAATTGAAATACCGTATGTTCTATCTACAATACTTGAAATTTTTCTGATTGATGTAAAAATTAAAATAATAAGAGGTAGAACCATTGTGTGCCCTGTATCATGTAAACGACGTACCGTCATCGTAAACGTTCCTATAAAAATAATGATATCAATGATTTCATACACAATATCAAAAAATGTATGCCCTCCATTTAACCCCAAAGTAATGATATTAAAAAGTAAACTCATAATCACTAAAATAATACAATTAGCTAAAATAGCAAACCAATAATGGCGTCTTCTAGTTCGACTTTTTATATTAAAATAATTTTGCCAAAATAATTTGAACGCTTCTATCATGTTTAAGCTCCTTTTATTCATCAGATATATTATATATATATCATCACATATTATAGAACTTAAAAACATCTTTTATTAAATATCATTTCGAATCGCATCAGCAATATACTGATTTAAATTATCGTGTCGTTTGTTATTAATTGTTTTAGCAAATCGCTCATCATTCTCATAAATCGAGGCAATATATTCTAAAAATTGTTCATCTACGTTAGGTACTTGTGTTTGAAGAATATCTTTTAGTTCAGAAATTGCTTGTTTAACCTGTACATGATTTATTTTATAGTTTGCAATGAATAATTCATTCATTTTATCAAAGAATAAATGTAACCTCTCCATTGTTTTCTTATTATTTTGTTGTTTTTCTGTAGAATTCAATCGTTTTTGATTCTCTTTAAAAGCTTGATAATAAGGAGTATGACTATATTTCATTTCAGCTTCTTTCTCATATTGATTCTGTATATTATCATTATTCCATTTACTCATATTAATTTCCTCTTTTCTATGATTAACGAGATGATGATTAAGAAAATGAATCATTTTGTTTAATTGATCTCTTTGTGCAACAATACACTGATAATTATTTTCTAATATTATATTTTTCTCTTCTATACTGTTACTAAAATAAAGTTGAATATCTGCTAATGATAAATTCAGTTCCCTTAGAAATTGAATGGTCTGTAATTTAGAGATATCCTTAGAAGAATAATAGCGATAACCATTAGATGCAATATAAGTTGGCACAAGCAACTCAATTTCATGGTAATAATGAAGTGTGCGTTTAGTTACTTCGGTAATATGACTCACGTCATTGGGTGTAAAGTATACCTGATTTTCCATTCTGACATCCTGCCTTTTTCTTAATCTATTTGATTCACTTCTCTTTTCATCTCTCTATAAAAGAGACTAAGCTATGACGTCACGTTAAGGTCAATCCATTTTTGTAAAATATTGATCTAAGAAATGATATCTTTGTTCAATGGAACCATTAAAATAATTTTTTCCAAAGTTATCTAGTAAAGCATGAAATTCATTTGCATCTTGATTTGTAAAGTTTGAAGGTAATTCTACATATCTTTTTAATTTATCGTAATTCTCAGTATTGGCATAACCGAGTTTTTTATATAATCGACGTGTATAATGATCAGGAATAAATTCGACCCTCTCAAAAATATAAACTAGCAATACATCTGCTGTTTCACTTCCAATACCGTGTAGCTTAAGTAATTCATTTCTTAAATGTTCTCCATATACTTCATTAATCTTGCAATAATCAAACTGATATTGATTTAACCAGTTGAATAATGTAGAAATTGCTTTTGATTTATTGTTATAGAAACCACTAGAGCGGATTAATATTTTTAGTTCTTCTATCGGCAGATTTAATATGTTTTGCGGTTCAAAATGGGTTGCTTCTTTCAGCCGTCTAAGAGAAAGTGCAGCATTATTCCAGTTTGTATTTTGAACTAATATAGCACCTAATATCATCTCTTCACGTGTATCTGCTGGCCACCATCCTTGAGGCCCCATATGTTTTAATAATGCTTTGTAAAGTTGTTCTGTAGTCATCATTGACATCTTTTTACCTTTCTATAAAAAATAAACACCTTCACAAATAAGTATTCGTAAAGGTGCTTTTTAACTTAAAAGTATCTATATTACATTGATTCTGGTGCTGATACACCCACTAATGCTAATGCATTGTGTAATGTAATTTTAACAGCTTCAATAAGAGCAACATGTGCTTTTGTTTTTTCAATATCATCAGATAATACCTTTTCAGCATTATAGAATTTATGGAATGCTGAAGCTAGGTCTTGAATATAATTAGTTAATCGATGTGGTGCACGACTTTCAGCAGCACTTTCAATTGTAGGCTCAAACTCTGCTACTTTCTTCAACAAATCAATCGCTTTTTCATTTGTAATGGTACTAAAATCAGCGTTTTTGTCTATTTCAATACCTTTTTCTTTAGCTTGTTTTAAAATTGAACAAATACGTGCATGTGCATATTGTGCATAATAAATTGGATTATCTTGCGATTGCTCTTTTGCAAGTTCCAAATCAAAATCAAAGTGCGAATCAGGACTACGCATTGTTAAGAAATAGCGCGCCGCATCAATGCCTACTTCATCCATAATTTCACGTAACGTAATTGCATTACCTGTACGTTTACTCATTTTAACTTCTTCGCCATTTTGCATTAAACGAACCATTTGCATAATTTGAATTTCTAAACGATCGCTATCTACACCAAATGTTTCTAAACTTGCTTTTAAACGATTAATATAACCATGATGATCTGCACCCATTAAATCAATTAAAATATCATTGCCACGATTAATTTTATTGTAGTGATACGCTGTATCAGGTGTAAAGTACGTATAGTTACCATCTTTTTTGATTAGTACTCTATCTTTATCATCCTTAAAGTCTGACGTACGTAACCAAGTGGCACCATCTGCTTCATACGTATAGCCTAACTCATGCATTTTTTCTAATGTATTATCAATCGCACCATTTTCGTATAGTGATGTTTCACTAAACCAATTATCAAAATGAACATTGAAATCTGATAAATCTTTTTTCAATTTATCCATTTCATAATCAACACCCAGTTGTCTAAATGTTTTTAAGCGTTCTTCATCAGAGTAATCTTTCATTTCTGGATGTTTTTTGGCTAAGTCTTTACCAATTTCGACTATGTCTTTACCATTATACCCATCAGCTGGCATTTCATGACTTGTATCCCCTAATGCCTCAAAGAAGCGTGTTTCAATTGAACGTGCTAAATTTGTAATTTGATTACCAGCATCATTAATATAATATTCACGTGTTACATCGTAACCTGCTGCAATTAAAATATTTGCTAGTGAATCACCTACAGCAGCATTTCGAGCATGTCCAATATGTAAGTCACCAGTTGGATTTGCTGATACATATTCTAATAATATTTTTTTGTTTTTTGGTTCTTCCGCATAACCAAATTTATCCCCTTTTTGAATTGCTTCTGAGATGACAGCTGTTAAATATTGATTATCTAAATAGAAGTTGATAAATCCTGGACCAGCGATATCTACTTGTTTTACGTTTGCTTTACTTGTATCTAAATTGTCTACAATAGCTTGAGCAATATCGCGTGGATTACGTTTAGCAATTTTAGTTAAGACCATTGCAATATTAGTAGAATAGTCTCCATTTTTAGTATCTTTAGGGATTTCAACTTTAATTTCAGGAATATCTTCTGCTAGATTTGCTTTTTTAATACTTGCTTCAATTTCTTGTATTAAAGTTTTCTTTACTTTTTCAATAATATTCATTCGCCTATCTCCTTATACTTAAGTTCATATTGATATGAGCCCATTTTTTCGTCATTTTGATGTAATTCGTATTGTATTTTTAATTTTCCACCATTTTCATTTACAAAATGTAAAATACTCTTAGTTCTTACTATTAATGGAATGCGTCCTGCTGGTATAGTGTAAAGTGTTGTAGTGTCCTTACCTTCAACGAAGTGTAAGTTCATATTGATATCACCTTTACGTATCAACTTCACGCCATTGTCTTCAATTTTAATTGTTACATTAACAACTGCACTTTCAATTTGTTCTTGATATCGAATATAATCGGCATGTTTTTGTTGCCATGATCCTTGAGAAGAAAATTCAAATGTTTGTTTTTCTCCATTTTGTTTTAAGACTTGTTTCGTTTGAATGTGTATATTCTTATCCAACGTCTGACTCACCTTAATCTTTAAAATATTACACCACATTATAGCATAAATCCTATAGCGCTTGAAGTTAACAAAATTCTATCAACATTAGTTCAATAGTTATCATAAAAACGAGAGTGGAACAAAAGTCATTTTGCGTTTATTGTCCCATTTAAGTCCTTTCCCCAACTTACGTTACCCGTTGACTTTCTCTTCGAAAGTCTTTGTGTTGGGGCCCCGCTACAATTAAAAAATCTTGGTATCCTATGTTTTTAATTTAATTATCTACCTCTATGTAATGAAAAAGAGTCTAAGACGCTTATATTTTAAGTCTCAGACTCTATTTTTCCAACCTATTATGTTTTGAATGTCACCATTAGTATCATGGTATTACTTTTTTCTTTCTAATATGTCTGCTTTTGATTCAAGTTCAACAATATCATAATGATACTTTTCTAAAAGTGTTCTATATTTATAGAAGAAAATGATGCCGAAACCGATTGATGCTACAAATAATAAGATATTTTTCATTTGTTGTCCTCTTTACTCCATAAATTAGCTATAATCTTTTAAATAATTATATCATTAAATAACATTTTTATACATTTCTTAATAACTAAATTTGATTAGCTGTACCTTATTTCCCAGAAATAAATACTTTTGCTTCATTATCTTCTGGATAATAATACCCATTAAGGATCGCTTGCAATCAATCAATGCCTTAAAAGGCGCTTTGATATAAACGCTTTTACTGTCTTTAGTACCTTCATAAGTTGAATTATCATGTGTTTCAGACAAAGGCTCGGCTCTTGCACGCTTGGCCTCTTCGAGTACATCTTCAATGTAATTTACCATTAATGATATATGATTAAAGTCTAAATCGTCGAATTTAAGCAGAAATTTTAATATGACGATTTAAGAGTTATTAGTAAACAAACTGAACAATCTCTTCAACAGATTTATCATAATGTAATGAAATCAGTTTATCAGTTTTATAATGTTGGAGATACTTTAAAAAAATAAAAACTCGAGATACTCAGTCATTGAATATGCACTGCTGAGTGTCTCAAGTTTTTTCTAATCAAATGCCTTAAATAACGCCTCGTTTGAGTTATTCCACATTGTTTCATTATGGGATATTAAAAAATCTTTTAATACTTTTTTATTTTCTCCACCAATTTGATCAATAATAACTTGATGTTTCATAGACTTATCCATCATATTGACATGTTCTGGCATACTCTTATAACCTCGACGAATACTTTTATTTACAAGTAAATAACATGCAGTGACGCCCGCGTAATAAGGACCATTTTCACCACGTTCAGTAGTCACCCAACATAACCAATATTCTTTAGCCTCTGGACCTTCCACTGATTCTTTATCAGTAATCCACTTTACGCCTTTTTCTACTTCCGCACGTGCATGCATACCGCCAATATCAACAAATGCTTCTTTATTTGCAACATCGATAAATACAGGTGCAATATTATCTAAACTAATCGCTCCTATATTTGTACCTTTATGACCATCTAGAGGATCATTTTTTATAATATTAAATTTAAACCCTTTATTTTCTGCCACGATGATTCCTCCAATACTTCTTTACCTTTTCACACTCGCTATTAAATCATAGCGTATATTATCATCAAATATTTAATTTAATTCATTCAATAAATTAATAATTGAACCTTTCACTTCCGAATCTTTAATATTAAGAATCATTTCTTTAGGATAGTATAGTTTATAGTCTTCTCGATTAATACCAGTAATACTTGAAATGACTAACGATTGGCTACTAATTTCTTTAATACTACCATTTCGTCTTAACAAATGGATGGGTTGTCGATTAGAACCAGGTCGATCATAATCATATGGTAAATCTGAAAATGCTTCACTAACAAAATAATATTCCGGGTCAATGCCACCTTCAATAAATAAATCCTGTAATTCAGTAATTGTAATAATCGAACCATCAAATGGAATATACTTAAAGAGATCACGATTAATAAATCGACGCGCTAAATCACTTAAGATCTCATCTTCTTCATGTATCCATTTCTTCAAATAAAATAATACAGTTACTTCATCTAATTCTACATACTGATCAATTGTCATTGTACCTTCAAAAAATGGAATAAATTCTTTTGGATACATTTTAAATTGATAGTCTTCCTTATAAAGCTGTTTGACTCGCTTAAGACAATTATTTAATAGTACTTCTCCACCACGACTTACGGGATGAAAATAGATTTGCCAATACATTTGGTAACGACTCATAATAAAATTTTCTACAGCATGCATACCACTTTCTTTAATAAGTACTTCATCTTTTGATGGTCTCATTAATCGAAGTATACGCTCCATATCAAATGTACCATAAGATACACCGGTGAAATAAGCATCACGTTGCAAATAGTCCATACGATCAGCATCAATTTGAGATGAAATCATGGAAATGACTAATTTATTTTTATGCGTTTTATTAATAACATCGGCTACTTCCTGAGGAAAGGTCTCAGACACTCTACTTAATACTTCGTTAACCTCAGTGTTTCCAGTAATAATTTCTTGAGTAAACGCTTCGTGATCCGTATTAAATATCTTCTCAAAACTATGTGAAAACGGCCCATGACCCAAATCATGTAATAAAGCTGCACATAAAGCAAGGGGGCGATCTTTATTATTCCATGCTTCACGCCCAACAAATGATTCATCAATCATACGTCTTACAATTTCATAGACTCCTAAAGAGTGTCCAAAACGACTGTGTTCTGCAGTATGAAAGGCAAGGTATAATGTACCTAATTGCTTAATACGACGCAAGCGCTGAAATTCTTTAGTTTTAATTAAATCCCATATTAGTTGATCTTTAACATGAACATACTTATGAATTGGATCTTTAAATACTTTTTCTTCAGCTAATTTTTTAGTTACATAAGATGATTGTGTCAAGTTCATCCTCCTCTTTCATACTTGCTTTCATCAGTAGTAATATGAATTTAAGTTGATTAATTCTTATAATACTTTCTTCATTAATGCTAAATCTAATTGTTCACCATACATTTCTGGTTGATATGAACGAACTATTTCAAAACCATGATGTTGATAATAATGAATAGCTTCTTTGTTCTTATTATCAACTTCTAAAAAGACCGTATCATATTCATTTTCAAATTCATGTAATCCTTCTTCAAGTAAACTTGTTCCATAACCTTTATGTTGTACACCTGGGTGAACATAATGTGCGGCTAAGTATAATTCTTTACCATAGATAAAGTTAGCAAATCCTACAATTTCATTATTTTCTTCAACAACTAAAAAAAGTTGATCTTCTAATCGCTTTTTTAAATGGTGTTCATTATACGAAGCTGCTAATAATTCATTAATTGTTGATACTGCATAAATATTTAAATACGTATTATACCAAGCTTTTGTAGCTACATCTCTTATTGCTATAACGTCATTAGTTGTCGCTTTTCTAACTGTATACATGCTTCATTCTCCTGACATTTTATTGTAATTTAATAACAAAATTATATCATAGTATATTAATAAACGCTTTCACTCAACTTTAAGATGCATCTTATTAAGACAGTACTGCATTCCATTCCTGTGCTCTTTCTAGAGCATATACATCTTTCATAACATCTCCAGGTCTTTCTGCTGTACCAATAATATAACCATTTAGTTTTGCTCCGAGAAAATCTAAACTATATTCTAACTGTTTAATGCAAGGTTTCGCTTTTACTTTCGGACAATCTCCCCCAACTAAGATTAATCTAAAATCAATGTTAGACATTTTAGTTTTAAAATCCTGATATTTAGGATCGATTAATGATTCTGACCAATGATCGATAAATGCTTTTACAGATGCTGACACACTATACCAATACACAGGTGATGCAAAAATAACTGTATCACTTTCAAGCACTTGGTCAATAATCAATTGATAATCATCTATGTATGACTCAATTTGCTTTGATTCATGTCTATAATCTCTTACAGGTTTAAAATGATATTGTGTTAAATCAATCCAATTATATTGTTTTCCTTCTAGAGCATATTGTGTTAATTGAGCAGTATTTCCTTGTGGACGACTTCCACCAAATAATACAGTAATCATGTATCTTACCTCTTTTTTAATTTATATTATTAATGTGTTTTTTCTATTTACTTATTATGTACCCCATCTTTTTACTTTTATTTATAATAAAAACTCCTACACCTATATAAACGGTGTAGGAGCCATTATTACTTTTATTTAACGTACTTTATTCAACTGGGAATAAATCATCTATTTTCTTAATTTCTTCTTCAGTCAGTTCAATATTTGCTGCTTCAATGTTTTCTACAACTTGATCAGCACGTTTCGCACCAGGAATAACAACATCAAGTGATGGACGTGTTAAGTAGAATGCTAATACAATATTAGCAATACTTGTATTATGAGTTTCAGCAATACTTGATAATTCTTTTACTCGACGTACGTTATCATTGAACACTTCTGGTTGGAAATCACGACGAGTTGCACGATGATCATCGAAAGTTTGATTTTCTTCATACTTACCAGCTAAAATACCAGAAGCTAATGGGAAATATGGTACAAAAGTAATATCATTTTCAGCTGCGTATTTCATTACTTCTTCATTTTCACGATGTAGTAAATTATATTCTAATTGAACAACATCCACATATCCGTCTTTATTCGCCTCTTTAAGTTGATCTAACGTAAAGTTTGAAACACCTATTGCTTTAATTTTTCCTTCTTTTTTAAGTTCTTGTAATGCTGCCACAGCTTCATCTTTTGGTGTATCCTCATCAGGAAAATGAATGTAATACAAGTCAATATAATCCACTTGCAAGCGTTCTAAGCTCTCTTCAACTTGTTGTTTTAAATAATCAGGTTGGTTATTTTGAACAACATCGCCATTATCTTTAATAACATGTGATCCTTTAGTTGCAATTTGAACTTTTTCACGAGGATATTCCTTTACAACTTCTCCTACAAGTTCTTCTGAGCGTTTAGGTCCATAAATAAACGCAGTATCAATTAAAGTAATACCATTATCAATAGCTTTTCTAACGACATCTTTTCCTTGCTCTTCATCTAAATTGGGATATAAATTATGTCCTCCGACTGCATTTGCACCTAATGCAACTGGAAATACATGAACATCAGATTTTCCTAATTGTACAAATTCTGCCATGATATTCACCACTCCTTAAAAATGTAGTTTCTATTTATAGTTTACCCGATTAGTAATGATAAATTCATTCAGTAGTGTTTAAAACATTAAATTTGACATATGTTTTATTTTATATTTAAATGTAACTAATAAAGTTACATTTAGGAGGTGCATCATTTGAATTTAGAATTTAACATTGCCGTTCACGTACTTAGTTTTTTAGTAAAGCACGACAACCAACAATTCAGTAGTCAATCTTTAGCAAAATTAACTTGCCTCAATCCAGTTCAATTACGTAGAGTGACTACTGTTTTAAATCAATACCAGTTTATTAATACTTCCCGTGGTAAAAATGGTGGATATAGTGCAAATCATTCAACTGCTAGCATTAAACTATCAGTACTATATCGTATATTTGTGCTTGAAAAAGATAGCCAACAGCGTATTTTCACAGGTCATGAGCAGAGCGATTGTGAAATATCAAGAAACATAGCAAAGACCATGTCACACTATAATCAAAAGGAACATCGTGTTATTTTAAATTTTTATGATACCCTCACAATTAATGATGTAATTAATGATACACTTCAGGAGGATACAACATATGACACATTATAATTTAATCGTTATTGGTTTTGGTAAAGCCGGAAAAACACTTGCCAAATATGCATCATCACAAGGACAACAGGTTGCTTTAATTGAACAGTTTACAGAAAGCTATGGCGGTACATGCATAAACCATGGCTGTATTCCATCTAAAGTGCTTGTTAATGATGGTATTAAACATGTCGATTTTTCAACTGCCTTTTCAAGAAAAAAAGAAGTAGTCAAAGCATTAAATCAAAAAAACTATTTAAACTTAGAAAATGATGAAAATATTACCTTGTTAAACTTTAAAGCACAATTTAAATCTAATACAGAAGTAGAATTAATTGATGAAAATGGTAAGTTAGTTCAAACACTGACAGCAGATAAAATTTTAATTAATACAGGTGCAAAATCTAATATTCCAAATATTGAAGGTATAGACTCAGCACAAAATGTATATGATTCAAAAGGACTATTAAATATTTCTTATCAACCTAAAGAATTAGTGATTATTGGTGGAGGATATATTGCATTAGAATTTGCCTCAATGTTTCAAAGCTTTGGTACAAACGTAACTGTACTAGAATATAATAAACAATTTATGGCCAGAGAAGATCAAGAAATAGTCACACACATGATTAATGATTTTAAAGATAAAGGCGTACGTTTAATTACTAATGTTGAAACAAAAGCATTAAAAAATGAAGGTGATTTGACAACAGTTGAAACCTCACAAGGAAACTTTACTGGTGATGCAATCTTACTTGCTACAGGACGTGTACCAAATACAGATTTAGCTCTGAACAATACAGATATTGAGTTAGGCACTCACGGAGAAATAAAAGTAAACAACCATCTACAAACCTCTGTATCACATATTTATGCTGCCGGAGATGTAAAAGGTGGATTACAATTCACTTATATTTCTTTAGATGACTTTAGAATCTTGAAATCTGAATTGTTCGGTAATCGTTCACGACATACTGAAAATCGTGGTATTATCCCTTATACAGTATTTATCGATCCACCACTTTCTCGTGTTGGTATCACCGCTTCAGAAGCACAACAATTAAATTATAATTACGTTGAAAACACTTTATTTATTAATACTATACCAAAACACAAAATTAATAACGATGGTCGCGGTCTTTTCAAAGTTGTAATCAATAAAGATAATAATGAAATATTAGGTGCTACTTTATATGGTAAAGGTTCTGAAGAAATTATTAATTTAATTAAACTTGCTATCGATCAACATATTCCTTATCAAGTATTACGCGATAATATTTATACTCATCCAACAATAGCTGAATCATTTAATGACTTATTTAATATTTAATAAAAAAGCTCGTAAACCCATTTTTAAATGAGTTTACGAGCTTCTTTATCATCGATATTTATTATTTATTTGCTTTACGCTTTGCTAATTTTTCTTTTAATTTTCTATCTTGTTCTTCTTTACGACGCTTACGTTCTTCATTACGTTTTCTCAAACGTTCTTCTTCTTCAGGATCACGTGGTTTTTTTAATTGTGCAGTCACTTTTTCCATAAGTTCATCTTCAGTCAATGCAGCAAGTGGGCGATTATTAACAAAAGCAAATGTCTTACGACGACCTGGACCACAGTATGACTGACAGCCTATTTCAATTTCAGCATCAGGATCTAATTTTTCTAATTTTTTCTTTAATGATTTTAAGTTAACTGCCTGACATTCGTCACAAATCAAAAATTTATTCTTCACTTCGCTACCCACCTTTACATTATTTTCTCTCATATTGACTTCCATTCATTTATTACAACTCTAATTATTTTACTCTTTTTAATTAAAAATTCAAGCACTAAAAAAGATTTGCTATAAATAAAAAGCAAGACATATATTTTCTTAATAAAATGTCTCGCATCATCATAATAGTAGTCTTATTGTCCGTGATATATTTTAAATTTCAAAGGTTTAATTCCCTCTTTTTCCCATACTTCATAAATAGAGTGCTTATCAACTCTATTATCGATAATTGTAATGCCACAATCTCCTCCACCAGCTCCAGAAGTTTTTGCTGCACCACCAAAACGTTCACCAATATCACATAATAATTTTAATTTTTTTGTTTCAATATCAACCGTAGCCTCTTTATCCATTTGCTGAATAATACTACGATTTTGACGAATCATTTTTTGTACACCTTTTATATTATTCGTTTTAAAAGCATAGATTAAATTTTCCACACACGTATTTGATTGATCAAGAAACTTACCATAAAAAATAGGGTCAGATTTTAAACGCTTGACTTCGCTTACTAAGTGAGGTGACGAAGCAGGAGAACCGGTCCATCCTATGAGAACTTCCATATTTTCAGGCGCTTGTAAAGGTTCTATATGAAGACCTGGCCAGTTTTTTTCTAATACTTCATCTACAGATGTTTCTTTCATTTGTTGTTTTACCCATTCGTGATCAAACGTACTATAGGCAAGCCATCCACTATAAACACTAACAGCAATATCTCCGCATGAACTTAAACTTTGTAATCTCATATTTGAAATAACCGCAAGCTTATAAATATAAAGATTGGATAACTCCATTTCATAAAATTCATTTAGAACCTTAATCACAGATACTAAAACTGCAGCACTAGAACCTAAACCATACTTTTGTCCTGATGCATCTGCAAGATTACTATCAATAGTAAGATGAAAATGTTTTAATTTTATATTACAACTTTTCGCATACTGCTCAAACACTTCAATAGCAGTAACTACATATTTGAGTTGATTGGCTGCATGTACATCTGATATTTCTATTTTATCTTCATTACGATTAAATGTGACAGGTTTATAGTGTAATGTTTTAGAATGAATCGTACCTGTGATTTCATTTGAAGCTTCAATAGCAGCCGTGACAAAACGATCTACTGCAATTAACACTGATTTATATCCAGGTTCGGTTACAGCATATTCGCCCGCTATATAAAGTTTTCCTGGCGCTTTTGCCTGAATCATTATATCTCTTCCCTACTTAATTATTTCGACTCCTGCGTGTGTAATATCACTTGTTATAATTTGATCTTTATTAAATACTTCTAAAAATTGATTCACAATCGCTTGTTGATGTTTCTTTTCTATTAGAACTTTTACATTTGGTCCTGCATCCATAGTAAAATAACAAGGTAATCCTGCTTCTCTACATTCATGTACAATTCTCATAGCTTCGTAGCTTTCTGGCACAAGATATGTAAATGGTGGCTGTGCACCTAAATTTGTTGCGTGCATTCTCAAACCGTTTGCCTCAATCACTTCACCCATTCGTTTAAAATCTTTTTGGGCAATCGCTTGTTTTGTGACTTTTAAATCTTCCTCTACATGATCTAACCAGTATTGATAAAAACGTGAAGTCTCACGAGTTAAAGACATACCTGAACGACTTGATACTTTCTTTGATTTATTGTTAATAACTACAAAAATCATAGCTAAGTCATTCTCGAAACCATCTGACTCAATTTGATGGGCGTAAGACGTTTTATCATCATGACCTTTTTCCCATTCAGCAAAACCACCATAAATACTTCTTGATGCTGATCCAGAACCACGACGAGCAAGGCGAGATAAATCTTTATCTGATAGGTTTAAATCAAGCGCTTCATTGCAAGCACCAGCTAAAGCTGCATATGCACTAGCTGAAGAAGCTAAACCGGCAGCAGTAGGTACAAAATTATCACTTTCTATGAGTGCATACGTTGAAATACCAGCTTCTTTTCGAATCATATCCATATAACGTTGAATTTTGGCGCTTTCTTTAGCGTTAACAGCTTCCTTATTTAAAATAAGTTGATCTTCTGTTAATGAAGCATCAAACGTTACACGTGTTTCTGTATAGAAACGCTCTAATGTCACTGATAAACTATTATTCATAGGAATAATTAGATCTTCATCTGCTTTTCCCCAATATTTTATTAGAGCAATATTCGTATGAGCGCGTGCTTTACCACTTTTTTTCAAAGATTTATCCTCCTAACTTTTCAATCCAAGTATGTTGCGCTCCAGCTTTTTCGGCTGCTGCAACAATAGTTTTAGCAGTCACTTCTTCTTTAGTTAGAATTAACATGCTACCTCCTCGTCCACCGCCAGTTAATTTCCCAGCTACTGCACCATGTTGTCTTCCAATTTCGAGTAATGTTTCGATTTTATCATGACTGACTGTCAATGTTCTTAAATCGTCTTGACATTGATTAAATATATTAGCAAGCTGATCAAAGCTGTGATGGTTAATTGCATCACTAGCTAAATAAACAAGAGAGCCAATATGTTCAATGACATTCATATATGACTCATCGTTATCACATAAACGATGTACATCTTCAACTGCTTGTTTTGTAGAGCCTTTAACTCCTGTATCAATAACAACCATATAGCCATCTAAATCAAGAGACTTTAAAATTTCAACTTCTCCTTTTTGATACCAAACGGGTTGATTCGTTACAATCGTTTTTGTATCAATACCACTTGGTTTACCATGAGCAATGCGTTCAGCCCAGTCTGCATTTTCTAGTAATTCTTTATCAGATAGCGGCAATTCTAAATAATCATAACTTGCTCTTATAAAAGCTACTGCTACTGCTGCACTCGAACCTAAACCTCGAGAAGGTGGTAAATTAGCTTGAATTTTAATCAACAATGGTTCTTCAACATGTTTGCTTTCTACGAAGTGTGTAATAAGTGATTTCAAATGATCAGGTGCATCGTATAAAGGACCATCATAAACATCACTCTGAATTGCTGAATAATTACCTTTTTCTAAGCTTTCAATAAGCACTTTTACTTTTCCTGAAGTAAATGGAATGGCGATTGCTGGCTGGCCAAAAGTTACAGCATGCTCACCAATCAATATAATTTTTCCGTTAGATTCTCCATAGCCACGTCGTACCATGATCTCTCACCTTTAATATTCTTTCTAAAATGATTTCAACATTCATTAATGTTGTTTTAAAATTGAACATATTTATACATTTGTACATGTCATGTCACACATATGTTTATACTCATTTACTTCAAATCTTGCATTTGTGTTAATACATCAATAAATAGTATAAAACTTTGTCAAAAATAGTTCAAAACTTTGAAATATTTATATCCTAAAAAATGTTATAATCAACATAATTATGGTTAAATTATCGTTCTTAAATGAATCCACCTCATCTATATTACTATAAAAAATAATAAGAATGTAGCAATTTTTATATTTTTGAAGGTAAATATATACTTTAGTTGTATGATTGCATGCTAAAAAGGGAGTAAGCTAAAATTCACTTAGAATTTTTCTTACTCCCTTTTATCTTATTTTAATCTAAGGAACGATTCATTTTCTCATTACGTTCAATCATTTTATCGAAATATCCTTCATAACGTTGCCACTCATCCTCTGTAATTGGATCCATATTTAGCTGACCACCTAAGTCTTTAATCGCATAAAGTAATTGGAACATCACATCTTGAACTTTAATGTCTCGATGAAGTAATGTCTCCAAAGATGCCATACATTCTGGTTTAATATCCGGATATTTAAATTTTGTAACTTCACCTTTCAAGGCACGTTGATAAAATTCATGCATCATTTCAGCTCTTTCTTCACCAGAGCCTTCAACACATAAATAAATTTGAACTGCAATACCTCCACGTACCCGTCGTTGTGAAATACCAGCAAATTTTTTTCCATCAATACTTAGATCAAATCTTCCAGGACAATATGAATGTTCTATTTCTTTAGTATCTATATCTACATTTTCATTTTCGAACATTTTACAAATAAGTAAATACATCACTGTGAATGCTTCATCAATGGTTGTCTCAGTTTGTCCTTTAAAAATAAGCGAAATATTTAAAACACCTTGGTCTAATACAACCCCAAGACCACCAGAATTTCTAACGATTGCATTATAACCGATCTCGTCAGTTAAGTATTGAATACCGTCTTTTAAAAATGGCAAACGTGAATCATGTATACCTAAAATGACAGTGTGTTGGTGAATCCATGTTCTTACAACGTTACAAGATATATCTTTTCCTACACTTTCTGAAAACGTGTCATCAAATGCAAATGACTGCATTGGCGCTAAACCTGAAGAATGGTCTATATAGCGCCAATGAATGTCATTAAAATACTTACTCGCTAAATCCATTATTGTAATGTTTGAGCAGCAGTAATAATTGATAAGTTATAAACGTCTTCAGTAGAACAACCACGAGATAAATCATTTACAGGTGAATTAAGACCTTGTAAAACTGGACCAATCGCTTCAAATCCACCTAAACGTTGTGCAATTTTGTAGCCAATATTACCTGCTTCTAAACTTGGGAATACAAATACATTTGCGTCACCTTGAATTTTTGCTCCAGGTGCTTTTTTCTCTGCAACTGCAGGTACAATCGCAGCATCAAATTGAAATTCTCCATCAACCACTACATTATCTAAACCTTCAGATTTCACTTTTTCTTGTGCTAATTTTACTGCGTTAGCGACTTTTTCTACATCATCTGATTTAGCTGAACCTTTAGTTGAGAAACTTAACATAGCAACACGTGGGTCCATACCAAAACTTTTTGCTGATTTTGCACTTTCTACGGCAATTTCTGCTAAATCAGAAGATTCTAATGTTGGATTGATAGCGCAATCACCAAATATATATTGTTTATCTTCTTTAATCATAAAGAAGATACCAGATGTTCTAGATACGCCAGGTTTTGTTTTAATAATTTGTAAGGCAGGACGGACAGTATCTCCAGTTGAATGTGCAGCACCACTTACTAATCCATCAGCATGACCAGCGTATACTAACATTGTTCCGAAATAGTTGACATTGTTTAATAATTCTTGAGCTTGTTCTTCAGTAGCTTTACCTTTACGACGTTCTACGAAAGATTTGACTAATTCAGGTTTCAAATCACTTTTAGAAGAATCGATAACTTGAATATTAGAGACATCTAATCCTTTATCTTGAGCTAAAGTATTTACTTTTTCTTCATTACCTAATACTAAAGGTGTAACATAGTCAGTTGCTTGTAACTTTGTAGCCGCTGTTAATACTCGTTCATCTTCACCTTCCGGTAATACAATTCTAACGTTTTTTCCTGAAAGTTTTTCTTGTAATACATCTAATAAACTAGACATAATGCCCTCCTCAAATTTTTTAAATAATAGTATGTTCACCTTAATTATACTTTATTTCTTTTAATATTTCTATTTCATTAATTTGTAATCTTTTAAGTATGTGTGACAATTCTCTTTATGATAAAATTTAATCTGTATTGATAAAAAATATATTTAAAGGAGCGATAGATATGAGTGAAGCAGCTGAAACATTAGATGGTTGGTATAGCCTTCATTTATTTTACGCTGTAGATTGGGCAACGTTTAGATTGGTGCCAGAAGATGAGCGCGAAGCAATGATTAATGAATTTAAAGTATTTATCGAAAATAAAGCAACTGCCAGAGAAAAACAAGCTGGAGATTATGCTTTATATAATATTACAGGCCAAAAAGCAGATATTTTATTATGGTATTTACGTCCAGAAATGAAAGAATTGAATGAAATTGAAAATGAATTAAATAAATTAAGAATTGCTGATTTCTTCATTCAAACTTATTCATATGTATCTGTGATTGAGTTAGGTAACTATTTAGCTGGTAAATCAGACGAAGATCCTTATGAAAATCCACATATTAAAGCAAGATTATATCCAGAATTGCCTAGAACAGAATATATTTGTTTCTATCCAATGGATAAACGTCGTAATGAAACATATAACTGGTATATGTTACCAATGGAAGATCGTAAAAAATTAATGTATAACCATGGCATGATTGGACGCAAATTCGCTGGTAAAATTAAACAATTCATTACTGGTTCAGTAGGTTTTGATGATTTTGAATGGGGCGTCACATTATTCTCAGATGATGTTCTACAATTCAAGAAAATTGTTTATGAAATGCGTTTTGATGAAACAACTGCTCGCTATGGCGACTTTGGTAGTTTCTATATCGGCCATATTTTAACTACTGATCATTTCGATCAATTTTTTGCAATTTAATATATAAATGGAGCAAAGACTAGCATAATAAACGCTAGTCTTTGCTCCATTTTTCAATAAATTAATATATCTATATAAGACAATTAGTTTCCGAGATAAAGTACACTTTTTACAAAGTGTACTTCAAGTAGTATGGTTTGGGAGAACTTCATTACTACTCTGAACATTAACAAATCACAAAAGTGCTGTCGCTACCCAGCACAATTTTGATTTGTTAACCATTATTATTTAACCGAATTGTAATGTTCTGAAACATTATTGTTATAAATCAATTGTTTTTTAACATTAAATTTTATTTTCATTAAAATATATTTACCTACTATTGAGATATAAATGAATGATCATCATATTATGATTATTAAGTTTTATAATGTAAGGTAGTTATTTTCATGTACTTCTACTATAATAATGATTACATCTTAACGAATGGTGATGAAATGGAAAATACAAATAAACAAGAACATATAGATGAAACTTTAATCAAAGACGTCGTCATGATGGCTGGACGTATATTACTTGAATCTGGTGCGGAAGGAACACGTGTAGAAGATACAATGACCCGTATTGCCCGAAAGCTAGGATATCCTGAAAGCAATAGCTTCGTTACAAATACAGTCATTCAATTTACTTTACATAATGAATCTTACCCCCGAATATTTAGAATTAATTCCCGTGATACTAATCTCATTAAAATTTCACAAGCAAATGAAATATCACGATTAATCACAAAAGGGGATATCTCTTTAGAAGATGCAAAAGAGCGATTAGAAAAAATATATATTGCAAAACGAGATAGTAGCTTAACATTTAAAGGGATTGCTGCTGCCATTATTGCAATTAGTTTCCTATATTTGCAAGGTGGCCAATTTATCGATGTGATTACTGCTCTACTTGCAGGTAGTATTGGATATCTGGTTGTTGAAATTCTGGATCGCCGATTACACGCACAATTTATTCCAGAATTCGTCGGATCCTTAGTTATTGGTATTATTGCAGTATTCGGTCATTGGTTAGCGCCAAGTGGTGATTTAGCTACTATTATTATTGCTGCAGTCATGCCTATTGTACCTGGAGTACTGATTACGAATGCTATACAAGATTTATTTGGTGGTCATATGATGATGTTTACCACTAAGTCTTTAGAAGCACTTGTAACCGCATTTGGTATAGGTGCCGGTGTAGGTTCGATATTAATATTAGTTTAGGAGTACGCATAAATGTTTTGGTTATTTAATTTTATATTTAGTTATACAGCTTCTCTCTTTTTCTGTGTAATCTTTGACGCTCCTAGAAAGCTGTATTTATCGTGTGGTTTTGTTGGAGCTTGTGGATGGATGGTATATATTTTATTCTACCAAGGTTTGAATATACATACGATTTATTCAAGTTTTTTCGGTAGCTTTACATTGGGGTTAATCAGTCATTACATGGCTCGTAAAAAACGTGAACCTGCAATCATTTTCATGGTTACTGGTATTATTCCATTAGTTCCTGGTGGACTTGCTTTTGATGCAACTAAAAATCTAGTCTTATTACAATTTGGTAAAGCAATCAACACAATGCTCGAAGTCACACTTATCGCTGGTGCGATTGCATTAGGATTATTATTTGCAGACCAAATTTCAAAAATCATCGTTTCTGGTTTCGCTCGACGACGTAAACGTATATAACAATAAAACGCGAGAGATTGTTGGTAATTAACCCTCATCTCTCGCGTTTACGTATATTATTTTTTATCTTGTATCATTTCTTTAACTTCTCGTTCTGATTGATTTAAAATCAGACGACTTAATTCGTCATTATTCATATTTTTTAATTTAGGGTATCGAACTACAAAGAAAATAAGACCAATCACTAACCAACTACCCAATGCAATATATGAAGGCATTGAAAGTGAAGCTGGTGATCCTGGAACTAATAATAAAAGTAAAAAGATAAATGAAACAATAGAACCCAAAATAGCAAAGGTCTTATAAATAGGACCATACGTGTTACTTTGTTTATTGTAACTAAATAGCTTAGCAGCAGATAAACAAGTAATAAAATAAGCAATAGATACACCTGTTGAAGACATATCAACAATCCATGTTAATGCGGTACGTCCTAACCATGGCGCAATTAAAGTAATAGCTACTAAAAAGATAATGGCTACATATGGTGTTTTATATTTTGGATGTAATTTACTAAACGCTTTAGGCATGATACCAGCACGTCCCATTGAGAATAGTAATCGACTTGAACTCATTAAGAATCCGTTTAATCCAGTAAAAATCCCCATAATAATAGCAATCGCTAATACTCCTAAACCAATATAACCAAAAGCAGTTTGTGTTTCAGCGCCTGTTAACCATAAATTTCCGTTAAAATTCGCATTATTCGTACCCAACCACCCTGTGTATAAAATCATAATGACATAAGTTAAAGCTGCCGCTAATAAACTGTATACAATCAGTTTGAACGTTTTATTTGGCGAGAAATTAAACTCTTCTGCTGTTTGTGGAATATTATCAAATCCCACATAAGCCCATGGTGCAATAGCTACAATCATAATAATGGAATTAAACCATCCAAGTTCTTTACTTGCTAAAGGTTGTAAGTTACTTAACGAAAAGTTATTTCCGAAAAATGAACCTACAAACATAAGCACAACAACAATGACCATTGCTATACAAAAATAATATTGGAGTGTACCAGAAACACTTGCACCACGAATTGCAATAAACATAAATACTAATAATAATACCGTAGCAATAACTATTTCTGTTATGTAAACATCCCATCCAGCAATCGTATATAACCTTCCATTATTCAAAATGTTTGGCAGTAAAAACTTAATTAATAAACTAAATGCTGTCGCATTTAACGCTACTACACAAACATAACCGAATGTTAAGAACCATGATGAAAAGAAACTCACATATCTTCCAAAACTTAAATAACTAAACGCGAATGCACCGCCTGACACAGGAAAACGTTCGACTAATGCGCCATAACTTACAGCAATTAATATCATCAATAAAGCACCAATGACAATACCAATAGATGAAGCAATCGGACCTGATTGTTTAATCCAATCACCGGGTAGTATAAATGCTCCCCATCCGATACACGAGCCATAAGCAATCGCCCAAACAAATTTTTCAGAGAGATTTTGTTTTAAATCTCCTCTATCTATCTCTCGATTTTTATTATTCATAAAATAAACTCACCTCAGGTACTTAACATACCCAAAAAGGTGAGTTTACTAACCAAAATATAAAATATTATTATCCAGCAAATTTAAATGTTGCAATAATTAACATTAACCATCCCACAATAAAGAGTACGCCCCCTATTGGTGTAATAGCTCCTAAAATACGAATTTGAGTCAATGCAAGAATATATAATGAGCCACTAAATAGAACAATACCAAAGAACAGAAGCCATCCTGCCCAATTCACATTAATAGAAGTTGTACCACTAATAATGCCAATCATAATTAATCCTAGACCATGATACATTTGATAATTCACTGCTTTTTCCCATACTGACATATATTTATCAGAGAGTTTTCCTTCAAGTCCATGTGCACCAAATGCGCCCGTACCAACAGACATCATCGTACACAATGCACCTAAAATTATAAATACTTTCATCATAATATTTTAGTTCTCCTAACTTAATTTTAATTAAAAATCAAATATTGATTCACCATTTCCAATTTCATCATCCGTCACCATCATATTAGACGATTTAGTTTGATGCTTCATTGTTTGTGGAACTTTACCACCCATCGCTTCAATTTCTGCAGCAGTAATCGCTGAATGATTTGAAGGCTTATTTGAAAACGAAGATTCAGAAGTTACAATATTAGTAAAATCATGTTTTGATTTTTTAGAAGGTCGTTTTGAAACATCGGAATAAAGAGATGTTAAAGTATGAATCGCATACATATGCTTTTCAAACTGTTGTTCATCTTGAGCTTCATCTGCTTGCACTAATTCTTGTTCTATAAGTTGAATTAATTGTTCTTTGTTCAATTAAGATTCCCCACTTTCACACCATTGTATTGGCGTTTTACCTTTAGATTCTAAATAATCATTTGTACGAGAATAAGGTTTAGACCCAAAGAAACCTCGATAAGCAGATAATGGACTTGGATGAACAGATTTAATGATATGATGCTTTGCTGTATCAATTAATTTTATCTTTTGCTGCGCAGGTTTTCCCCATAAGATAAAGACAACATCTTCGCGATAATCTGAAATAGCTTTAATGACTTCATCTGTAAATATTTCCCATCCAATGTCCTTATGGGAATGTGCTTCACCTTTACGTACAGTTAATACAGTATTTAATAACAGAACACCTTCACGTGCCCAGTCCTGTAGATGTGGAGAAGTTCTATGACAGCCGATATCATCTTCTAATTCTTGATACATATTTCTTAAAGATGGTGGGAATTTAGCATTGGGTTGAACTGAAAATGCTAACCCATGTGCTTGGTTAGGTCCATGATATGGATCTTGACCCAAAATAACAACTTTAATATCTTCAAATGGTGTTAAATCAAAAGCTTGATAAATATTTTCTCTATCTGGATAGACGATTTGTGTCGTATATTCTTTTTCTAAAAAATCATGCATTGCTTTAAAATCATGTTTTGTTGTAATGTCATGAAAAATGTCTGACCATTCCATCGTTTTCACCTCACTTCTATTTTAACATATGACCCCTTTGGAACGTGATATAAATCGCCTTACTATCTTCATGCTAGAACAATAGTTGAGTTACATGATATGATAAATAAAGATGTAAATAATTGACAGGAGTGATAATACATGGCATTAAAAAAAGTATTAACAATTGCCGGTTCTGATACAAGCGCTGGCGCAGGTATGCAAGCCGACCTTAAAACATTTCAAGAACTAAACACTTACGGTATGGTGGCTTTAACAGCTGTTGTAACAATGGACAAAGAAACTTGGTCTCACGATGTGACACCACTTCCAATGGATGTATTCGAAAAACAATTAGAAACAGTCATTTCAATTGGTCCAGATGCTGTTAAAACAGGTATGCTTGGAACTGAAGAAATCATTAAACGTGCTGGCGAAGCATTTGAACAATCAGGTGCAAAATATTTCGTAGTAGATCCAGTTATGGTATGTAAAGGGGAAGACGAAGTACTTAACCCAGGAAATACAGATGCAATGATTAAATATTTATTACCTAAAGCAACGGTCGTAACACCTAATTTATTTGAAGCTGGTCAATTATCTGGATTAGGTAAATTAACGTCAATTGAAGATATGAAAAAAGCTGCAAAAATCATTTATGATCAAGGTGCTCAACATATTATTATTAAAGGTGGTAAAGCATTAGATCAAGATAAATCTTATGACTTATATTATGATGGTCAAACATATTATCAATTAACAACTGATATGTTCCAACAAAGTTATAACCACGGTGCAGGTTGTACATTTGCAGCAGCTACAACAGCTTACTTGGCAAATGGTAAATCACCTAAAGAAGCTGTTATTAGCGCTAAAGCATTTGTGGCATCAGCAATTAAAAATGGTTGGAAAATGAATGACTTTGTAGGCCCAGTTGATCACGGCGCATACAACCGCGTAGAACACATCGACGTCGACGTCAAAGAAGTTTAAAGAAGTACTGCATTTTTGAAAAAAATGCTAGTACTTCTTATGCAAAAGACACTAGTCTTTTGTAATCCTTAATTAGATTTCATTGTCCTTCCCCGACGCCCCAACTCGCGTTCATCGTTGACTTTCTTTTTGAAAGTCTCTTTGTCGGGGCCCCAGCATTAGAGTTGAAAGAAGCTAATCAGCGCACTTTCAATTCAATCAGCTACTGTCTGTACTGCATTTTTGAAAAAAATGCTATTACTTCTTATGCAAAAGACACTAGTCTTTTGTAATCCTTAATTAGATTTCATTGTCCTTCCCCGACGCCCCAACTTGCGTTGATCGTTGATTTTCATTTTGAAAGTCTCTTTGTCGGGGCCCCAGCATTAGAGTTGAAAGAAGCTCATCAGCGCACTTTCAATTCAATCAGCTACTGTCTATGCTGTATTTTTTAAAGAAATATAAGCACTTCTAAAGCTTTTAATCTTGTGTATAATAGTTTGGTCACACTAAGATTAAAAGCTTTTCTTATATCTTCTAGGCATTTAGTCGTAGTATGCTCTACACAGTCCGTTGCAATAAAAGTTAGTACCATAGACTCATGTTTTTTATAATCAAATCCATTACTATATTAAGTGTAGAGAGACAAAGGAGGAATTAACAACATGATTATCTACAAGCAAAATATAGAAAACGGTATCCCAATATACGAAATCATTACAAAGACCTTCAAGACGATTACGGTAAAATTCGATGAAACGTTTAGTAAAAATGACATCTATAAATTGCTCTCTCTACTAGAAAGTGACGTTGATAACATGAATTAAGTTATTCATCACATTTCAAAAATTAAAAAGTGTTTTTCGTAATTGAATACGAAAACAAACGAATATTTCAAAATCTTTTTTAAAGTTAAGATGCCCCTAATACTCAAAACTTTAAAAGGTCATTAATTATTCAAAAGCTCACCCTAATAAAATAGCGTTAATGTTAGCCAAGAATGTCCCCTTTTGGAAACTTAGAGAGAAACTTTAAGTTATACTAACATTAACGCTATATCTTTATAATATTGTTTCTTTTTTAACACCTATGATGGGTTATCAACGATTAAATAAATAATTATAAATCAGTATGATTACTTTTTTTAGTAATAACTATTTTTTCTTCACCATTTAAACCAAAGACGTTTATTTCATTATGACTCACTTTTTTGAAGGTCACTTCTTCATCTATATCTATAGTCCTTTTATACTTAACATTAAATTGTGTCCACTCTATTTGAAAATACGCTAATACACAATCCACTACCAGTTGACCAGGAACAATGGTTGAATGAAGCTCATTTTTATCATTAACAAGTCGAAGGTAATGACTTACTTTATCATGACTAAACTTCATCATTTACCTCCTTTTTTATAAATGTTTGCCTAATAAATATACATTGTCTATTATCTTTATATATTTTTAAATCGTAGATATATTGGATATATGTTTTAAACTTTTTCGTACTTTTATGTGTTAAGTACCCCTCATATTTTAGCCTACATTTTAATGATTCAAATTCTTCACATGTTGTTCGCACAAGAAGAATATTTTCTTGTTGAAACTTTTGGAACAACTTAAATTTTGGCCAAACGTTTGCACACATGAGTGAAGGCACCACACCTTTATACGTTCTTTCAACTACTTCGCAATACGCTCTTACTTCTTGTTCATTAAAATATATTTCTATTTTCTCACAAGCTCCATCGTTCGAAGAGTATCGCATTCCCCATTCCTCCTCCAATCCCCATCGTAGCAACTCCCCGCTTCCAATGTGTCATATTTAATAACCTAGTGATTAATGCTACGCCACTTGCGCTATAAGGATGACCAGACGCAATGGCTCCCCCCCACTGATTGACTTGATTAATATTTAATTTTAACTCTTGAATTGAAGCTAAAACTTGTGAACTAAATGCCTCATTAAGTTCTATTGCATCAATGTCACTTATTTTTAAATTTTGTTTTTTTAGTAATTTTGTTACAGCAGGTACTGGTCCAATACCTAGTCGTTTCGGATTGACACCTATTGTCACTGCATCTGTAAACATCATTCCCTCTGATATTCCGTATTGTAATGCCGTTTCTTGATTCATAACGAGTGCAAGCGCAGCGCCGTCATTTTTCATACAACTATTTCCAACCGTTACTGTTCCGTTAGCTAGTAAAGGACGTAATCGATTTAATCGTTGTTCAGTAAGTGTTGGCTTAATACTTTCATCTTTATCAAATAAATGACCTTTGATGTTTAAAGATACAATTTCATTACTTATACTTCCATTCTTATAATATTGATGTGTGAGATGATGACTACGTATCGCAAAGGCATCTTGTTGTTTACGCGTAATATGATAATATTGCGCAACATTTTCAGCTGCCTCTATCATACTTGGATCTTGACCTTTTGGTGCAAAAGAGGCACGCTCATAAAATTCTGGTAATTGTGTATCATACACTGATTGAGGGCGTTTAATCTTCCAAGGAGCACGACTCGTGCTTTCTACTCCTCCAGCTATATAAATATGACCTGCACCAGCTTGAACCATTCGACATGCATATATAATACTTTCTAACCCTGACCCACATTGACGGTCCATTGTAACACCTGGAATACTCTCAGCTAGACCTGCTTCTAATAAGGCTTTACGAGCAATATTTCCACCATTACCTACGATATTTCCAATCACTACATCATCTATATCAGGTATTATTTTAGGAAAAATTGAATTCATTTCTTCAAATAAGGGCATGAGTAATGTTTCAGGTTCTAAATGTTTCAATTCCCCACCATATTTGCCAAAAGGTGTACGCTTCGCCCATACAATAACCGGTTGGTTCATAATTTAAAGTCTCCTTTTACATAGGCAGTACGCATTTTATTTCGAGCAACTTTGCCACTTTGGGTATATTGCATACTGTCTACTTTTATAAATTTGGAAGGTACATCATATCGTGATAGAACTTTCATAATATGTTGTCTCACAGTTTGGTACTCAAGTTCTATCGATCCTGTATATAGTAAAACCGCTATTTCCCCAAAACGTGGATGCGGTTCTCCTATAACAATTGCTTCTTCTACTCCATCAATATTTTTTATCATTTGTTCAATAACTTGAGGATAAACATTTTTACCTCCAATAATTAATCGTTCATTTTGACGACTCACTAAATATAATTGATTATCTTTAATATAAGCGTAATCGCCTGTTTTAATCCATGTTTCAGGTAATACGACAGATTGATTTACATATCCAGAGAATATCATATTACTTTTTACATTTAATAACCCTATATGATTCTTGTCTTTTTCCTCTAAACCAATCGTTACATTTTGAAATATGTATCCCACTGAATCAACAGAAGCTTTACGGTTAATGTTATAACTAATAAAACTTGCTTCTGACGTTCCAAAAAATTCAATAATATTAGCATGCTGAAATGTTTCGGCTATACGCTTAAACAACGAAGAAGAGAGTTTCGCCCCACTACTTAAAATAGTCGTTAAATGTAGGTGATCGTGATTTATTTTTGTTATTGCATGTAGCATTGTTGGAACAAGAAATAATGCACTATTTGTTGTTTGTTGTTTCATTTTGCTAACGAGCTTAGTCGCATTAAAACGGGTTTGTCCAATAAATGTTCTCCCTGTATATAACGCATAAATACAAGTGTATAAAGACAATGAATGTGCAAGTGGTCCCGGTGCTACAAGTATGTTTTCTTTATGACGAAGTAGCTTTTCATTTTCTTTGTATGACGCAAGCCAAGATGGTTCATTTCGATAATATGCTTTAGGTAACCCTGTTGTCCCAGATGTAAAACCAATATGTAATAGTTGATGGACTTGTGACTGCTCATTTAAATATGTTGGATATGTTTCAGAAGACGTTGTCTTTATCAGTCTATGCTGTTCATCAACAAGATAGTCAATATGATACGTTTCAATCAGTTGATGAATTGTTACTTCAGACCATTGATCATCTAAAAAACATGGAATACTTCCTTGCTCTAATATTGCAAAATAATTCAACATATTATGTAAAGGACTTTTACTTAACAATCCTACTCGGGACCCTTTCGGTAAATGCATGAAGACTGATTTTAATTGCTGTATTGCTGTATAAAGTTCTTGATATGTCAATACATCTTCTTCGAACGATAGTGCAATCATATCTGGTTGTTCTACTGAATAGTGATTTAATTTATTTAGTATTTCTAACATATGACCCTCTCTGAATGTTAACTGAATTAATTATTATATTAACATTATATGAAAAATAACACATAAAAAAATCACTCTAACTATTAGTTCTTTTAACTAACAATTAGAGTGTTTTTTCATCAAAGCGGTATATCGTAATAATAATGTTGGTCATAACCTTTTTTAATAGTTTCAATTGAACCGTATTGTTTAAGCATTTGACTACAATGTTTAAACTCATCTTCAGTTAAAAAACGTGGTTGCCAAAATGTTTCTTTATTATTGCTATAAATTGGATAAAGTTTCAAGGATAAGTCATTTTCAGGAGTGATAGTAAGACGTGCAATAAAACTGTATGGAGGTACAAAACGTTGATTATATTCTCCATTACTATTGAATATTCCATTGCCGATACTATACACCACAGTAGTTCGATTAATTTTCTCAATACTTTGCATCATATGTGCACCGTGACCAATAATTAAATCTGCTCCCGCTTCTTCCAATAACTGTGCATATTCACGTTGTTTTATCTGAACTTTACCAAAATCGACACCCCAGTGAGCAATAACAATCACTTTAGCACCTTCTTCTTTCACTTTAGAAATTTGCTTATACAAAGAAGGATTGATACAAGCAACACCAGGTTTATTTCCTATTGCATAAAAATCGTATTCTCTATACATAGGACGTCGATACCAATATGCATTAAATATTGTATATTTTTGACCATTATAGTTAAGTACAAAAGGTTTTTCTGCTTCTTCTTGAGTATTTCCAGCACCTATTGTATATATGTTCTCTGTTTCAAACTGTTTAATTGTTCGATTTAACCCTTCTATGTTGCAGTCCATTAAATGATTATTAGCAAGCGCGGCTAAATGAATATATTCTTTTTTTAAAGCACGAGCTGTTTCTTCCTCAGAAGCATGTAAAACATAAGGTTTACGCTGTCTTAAATAAGCATTATCATCATCAGAAATAGCTGCCTCAAAATTACATATGTTAAGATCTCCTGTTTTTAAGAAATCACGAATACCATCGAAACTGTAATATCGACCTTTAGATGTTAATGCATCATCGATATCTTTTGCTTGACGTTTTCGAGTATAATATTCACCAAAATAAGTATCCCCAATAATGTTCATTTCAAATGGTGATTTCCGTTTCTTACGAATCGAATCACGTTTAGTATGTTTAGGCTTACCCTGTGTCACTTGCATAATTGAATTATAAATTAATTCATCTCTATGAAACGCATTTTTAGCACCTAACACGACCGTAATATATTCTTCACCATTTATTTTAGACAGTACTGTACCGATAGAGTGATTTTGACCGTAGAAGAAACCATGTGTAATCATTCCATAATTAAACAAATTAGATTCAGATTTATAAAACTTATCTTTGAACACATAATTATTCTTTGTTAGCATATCTTTAATAAAGGGATATTTGTTAAATAATAATTTACTTGCTAAATATAAATCATTCAAACTTAATTCTTGTATCTTATTACTTATTCTTCTTCCCGTTATATTCAGTGCACTTCTCGGATTTGCCCCTATTTCTTTAGTAGTTTCTTTTATATATTTCAAACTATCACTATTACTACCTATAACTGTATTTGCTAGCATTAAAATAGCATTCGGTGAGGAAGTAACAATAGCTGAAGTCAATAGTTGATTTAAAGTAATTTCATCTTTTTTATTTAATGGAATTGATCTTGGATTTTTACTTTCTCTAATTGCTTGTTTGTCAGGCTTATATATATCACTAAGTGATAATTGTTTTGAGAAAATTAAATCAAGAATATGATGAATAATTAAAACACCACCTAATCCTTGGTTTTGAATTACATCTTGATTCCCGATATAAGAAACTTTCTCATTTGTTTTTACACTAAAAGTTGCTACTCCATAACCTTTACTAGAAACTTTATGCGCATTAACTTTATGGGTAGCATTTGAATTAGCATATAAAATAAGATGTTTTTTTACATTTTTAAAATTACTATTTCTTACTGATCCTTTAATTAATATCAAATCATCATCTTCTATAATATTAGCAACTTCGTATGCTAGTAGCTCTGCACTTTCATAATATCCACCTATCATACGTTTAGGTAATTTTTTCATAGTATACTTCATTTCTTTACCATGCCCATAAACTAAATCAATATTTGAATTAATTAGTTCTTCCGCAATAAGCTCATGCTGGCGTTTTGCTTCTTTTTCATTCTTATTTAATCCAATTATTCTACCTAAAATCGCAATAGTTTTACCTTTATAAAAACGAGATTTAGTTTTTAAAACTTTAATACCTTCAAGCATTGATATTCCCATTGCATTCCATGAATCATTAATTAACGTATATGTAACACCATTATTTTTTTTGTAATGCTCAAAATTTTGTACACCATTGTTAGGTTGATAATTTTCTAATTTGTACATAATACTTTCAAGTGGGATATCTAATAATTTTATTATCGTCAAAACACCAATAATATTCTCAATCATTGCTTTACCAGATAGAAACGTGTTAAATGATACTGGTTCACCTAATATAGAAGCTTCAACATGAGTATAGTCTTTATACTCCTCAAACCTTTCAATAATCGAGTCTGACTCATTATTAAAACCATAAGTCACTATATTCTTATTATATTTTTCTATCGCATTTTTAACAGTGAAATATTCATTCATATCTCTATTTAATATTACTTTCCCATTATGATGCATACCTTCAGCGATTTTAGACTTTAGAATAGCTGTTTCATATGGTGTTTTATTTTGTCCACCATCTATTGAAGTTATTAATGCTAAATCTGGAATATATGTTTTGGCTATTCCTCCGCTTTTCATCCATAAACTCGATATTGCCATTTCAAGAACTAAATAATCAGGATTGTTAATCGCATTAGCAACCGTAAGAGGCACTCCAGTTCTTGTGTTATGGTTCCCTCTAGTAGAATTAACTGTATGATTTACTTCTAACAATTCATTTAGTAAAGTTTTACATGTGGATTTACCAGCGGTGCCAGTAATTCCTATCATTTTTCCTTTAAATAAGAAAAATGAAAATTCCCCTAATTTTTTAATGGCACTATAGGTATTTTTCATAATAAATTGTGGGATATCTTCATCTAAATATTCAATCGGTTTACTGGCTATCACGCCACTCATAAAATATTTGTATTCTTCTAAATTTTTATGAGTATCTTCCCATCCAGCATAAATGCCAGTATTTCCTGATCCTTTATGCCACGTTTCTGAATCCATAGCTATAAATAAAGTTTTATAACCTTTTTGATGATATCTTTTCATTTGTTGTTTATTAATATCTATATTATCAACATACCAGTCTTCTTTTGGTTCTCGATACCAGTAACCTTCTAGTAATTGTTCAATTTGTTCTTTATCATAAACCATAAGTTCTCTCCTATTTAAATTTTACAATTTTATTTATAATAAAATACCAAAATAATACTGTTTATCATGTTGCATTGATACGTTAGGTAATGTTCCAAATTTTTTTAGTAGAGTATAACAATGATTAAATTCTCTTTCATCAACAAATCTTGGTTGCCATAGTGTTGCATGATTATTCGTATAAATCGGATAAAGTTTCAATTCAATTGTATGATTAGGGTTCACATTAACTTGCGGTATTAAACTATACGGGTGTTGTATAGTTTCTCTTGTATCATCATCACTATTAAAAATACTCACACCTATATCATAAAGCACTGTTGTTTGGTTTATTTGTTCAATACCTTTCATATTACGACCACCATGTCCAATGATAATATCTGCACCTGCTTTACTTAATCGTTGAGCAAGAATACGTTGTCTTATATCGTTTTCCTTAGTCTGAGTTTTTACTCCCCAATGAGCAATAACAATGATTTTGGTTGCTTCATCTTCTCTTTTTGCTATGCTCATCCGCTCATAGATAAATGGATTTAAACATGCAATACCACTCTCATTTATTATAGCATAACGACTAAAAAACAATAATTATCAGACTGATAAAAATGCGCATTAAAAATCATATACCTTTGATTATTAACATAAATAACGAATGGGTTTTCAGCATTAATTTGTTTATTTCCTGCACCAATACTATAAATATCATACGCCTCTAATAACTCTAATGTACGATTCAATCCTTCTTCGTCACTATCCATTATATGTGGACTTGCTAATGAAACTAAATCAATATCCTCTTGTTTTAATATTTCAGACGTATTTTTTCATTAGAATATCTTACATCTTTTAAATGCTGCTCTAAGCATGTGTTTTCAATATTAAATATTGATGATTCTAACATACATATATTGAAGTCCGCTTCTTCTAGTAATGGTCTAATCTCCTTAAAACTATGCGATGGCGTCCCATGTATTAAAAAGTTATTTAAACTTTCATCATTTGTACGATTCACATATGAATCACTAAAATAAGTATTGTCTAATAAATTATTTTATAAGTCGATTTTCTTATTTTTCTAATATTTTCTAATTTTGTTTTTTGAATATCAGAATTCATTATTTTAGATAATGTTTGATATATCATAGCATCTCTATGGAATGCACTTCTAACTCCTAAAGCAACAGTAATATAGGTTTCTCCATTAATTTTTGAACGAACAATACTAATAGAATCATTGACACCATAGAATAATCCATGCGTAATTAATCCATAATCATATAAATTACTTTTTGTTCTATATATGCTATCTTTAAATGTATAACTAGAAAGAGATAGCATATTTCTTACAGCTGGACAATTCGTAAACAACAAGTTACCTATCATAAACAAGTTATCTAAAGTTAATTTCTGAAGTCTACCTTCTACCGGTTCACCAGTAATATTTTCTGCAATAGAACTGTTTATACCTAAATCATTTACTATGCTTTTAACCATTTTCAAACTATTTTCACTAGACCCTAATACACTATTTGCCAACATAATTAATGCATTAGAAGCGTCATTAATGATTGCTGCTGATAAAAGTAAAAGGTGTTCCAAAATAACTTCATCATTTTTTAAGCGGAATAGCATTTTTTAGTTGGCTTGCAGTAATCGCTTCATTATCTGGTGTGAAGGTTTGACTTCGGTGTGATTTTTCAGCAAATAATAAGTTTAAAACACGATGCATAATTAATAAACTATCTGCACCTTGATTTTGAGTCACATATTGATTACCATATTGAGCAACCTTTCTTCCTACTTTCATATTAAAAGTCGTTGCACCATATCCCTCACTAGGAGGCATAACATCTTTAATATTTAAAGATTCAATAGGCTGTGCCGCATATTTAATAATTAAATCTTGTAATAATGACCATTCTTTTGAAGACTCATTACCTTTAATTAAAATATTATCCTCATTTTTTAAAATAGCTGCTGTTACTTGTGCCAATTGATTAACAGATGTATATACTCCTAATACTTTTATTTCAGACAAATGTTTTAAGCAGTATGACATTTTCTCCCCAAATCCAATGACTAAATCAATATCAGCTTGAAGTATTTCTCCTGCTAATACTTGATATTAACTCTCTTCATTTTTCATAGTTAGTCCGGAAATACCCCCAATAATGACAATAGTTCTCCATTTGAAATAATACGTTGTTTATGTAACGTGCTTAATAAATCAACCATTCCCTCTATAGTTGGTAGAGCATCGCTGTCTACAATATTATAAATATCTCCATTAAATGTGTTGTACTGAGTAGCTTGTTGATGATCTTCTAATGGTATAAAATTTTTCAAATGATTTACTACCATATAAAGAGGTATATGATATTTTTAGAGTGGCAAGTCCACTAAGTATGTACCGTAAATTATCTAGACCGCTAGTTTAGTTTGAAAATCTAAATTTTCTCCTATAATCTTTGCTTTAATTTGTGAATGTTCTCCTAACTGTCTATTTCTCATGCTAAAAACATCTGAATTAGGAATAATTCCATAAGTAATTTTATTTAATTTTAATCTTTCTATTTTAGAATAAATTTTTTCAACACCGTCACTATCACCATCTAAAACAACAATGCTATCAACAAACGTATTTTCAAGGAGTCAAGTATATAATTCTACATTATTATCTATTGTTTGATTTTTTATTTCTTCTATAGAAGAAATAATAGCAATATCTGGAATATACTTATCAAATTACTATGTATTTGCTATTAATGCACGATTGCTTGCATTAGAAGTAATATACTCTGTGTGTTCAGATGCGCTTGCTAAAGCTATTAACATGTTAAGACTTACAAGCTCTTTTTTTCTTAATTACTATTTGATTCTTATTTTTTAATAGTAGTTCTTCAAATAATGCATTAATCATATAAACACCCTTATTATTCGTACCAACAGTAGCGATTAAAGTAGTATCAGACGTATCATATGAAGTAAGTGCTAATTTATTTAGTGCATCATAAGTATCTTGTACCATAAATTGAAGAATGTCTTCGTTAAGCTAAGGAATTGGAGTTTTTACGATAATACCTAAAATATATGGCAAAACATGTAAAATGGTATTATGCGTATCACTTCAATCTTCTGTATTTTTGATATGCGTATTCCAAGTATCATTATCTATTGCAATAAATAATAATTGTCGTTGATGACGATAATCTTCACGTGCTTAATCATAACTTGCTACAACATTATTAACTTGCCAGCTTTCTGAAGGTTCATTAACCCAATGACCTTCTAATATCTCCTCAATACGCTTTTTATTAAACACTATCATAAAACTCCTACCTTATAAAATTAAAATGTGTCATTAATATTTAATGTAATTAGTATATTTTAACATAATATGTATTATGTTATGGTTAATTTTATTAAAATGATACACAAAAATAGGGATTTCTAAATTAGAAATCCCTACTCTCTTAATCATACTAATTTATTCTAAATTAGCATGATTGTCTTGCATTGCTTCTTCATTAATATTAAAGGCATCCATTAATCCAATCACGACACTATCTAAAAAGATGAGTGAAGATTGTTCAAATAGACTACCTAACGGCTGTTCAGAGCCTTCTGCTTCATGTTTCGTTCCTGCAGGTAAAGTAATCACTGTATCAGCGACATCGCCAATTTTAGATTCTGTTTTAGTTGTTATTAAAGCAATTTTAGCACCAACTGAATGTGCCTTTTCAGCTAATAATCTTAAGTGCTCTGTTGATCCAGAACCGGAAATAATAATTAATAAATCATGCTCTTTAATAGATGGCGTTGTTGCTTCACCTATTGCAGATGCATCTTTTCCTAGTTGATTCAAACGCATTGCAAAGCTATTAGCAACATATCCAGAGCGACCTTTACCAGCTGTAAAGATACGAGATGCGCCAACCACTTCATTTGCAAAACGTCCATAATCATTATCCTCTAGATGTGATAACGTGTTATCTATTTCTTCAAGAATTAAATGATAATTGTTAAAAGTTGGCATTTTATTTACCTTCAATCGCTTCACGACATTGTTTAGCTGCTTCTACAGGATCATCTGCATTAGCAATACCGCCACCAACAATAACTAAGTCAGGTTCTTCTGCTACAATTTCTTTAATTGTCTCAGGTTTAATACCACCAGCTACGGCTACTTTAGAATTTTTAATGACTGATTTAACTGTACGTAAGCTTTCTAATGGAGATTGTCCTTCAGCTTGTAAATCATAACCAGTATGAACAGCGATATAATCAGCGCCCATTTCATCTAATTCTTTCGCACGTTTTTCTAAATCTTGTACAGCAATCATATCAACTAACAATTGTTTACCATGTTTGTGTGCTTCTTCAACCGCACCTTTAATTGAAGCATCTTCTGCAACACCTAAGATAGTCACAACATCTGCACCAAATTTAATAGCTTGGCTTACTTCATAGTCTGCTGCATCCATAATTTTTAAATCAGCTAACACTTTAGCATTATTAATATTTTCGTTTAAATGTTGAACAGCTGGTAATCCTTCATTAATAACGATAGGTGTACCAATTTCTACGATATCCACATATTCTTCAACTTTTTTAGCTAATTTTGCTGCTTCTTCTTTATTTAATAAATCGATTGCTAATTGTAATTCCAATTACAAACATCCTTTCATATCATAGTCGTAGTAGTATAAATACCCATGTTAAATATTTTTAAACCTTTAAATCACTTCAAATTATTTTCTTTCATTTATAAATAAATTGAGCATAGGTGTACAATTCGGTAGTTCTTTTTAGTAAAATAGATAGATACACACATTGTATGGTTGTAAGGAGTGAACGTGTTGGAACCTATTAAAGCTGAAGAAGTACAACGATTGTTAACTACATTTGAAAACAAACCTGTCTATTTGCATGTTGAAACGACGAATGGTGCATATGCTAATCATTTTGATCAACGTGTGTTTAATGCAGGTACGTTTTTACGAAATATACAAGTCACATATGAACATGCGCAACTAAAGGGCGGAGATAAAGACCCATTTCGTGTTGGGTTGAAACTTCGTGATGGAGGTTGGGTATATGTGCAAGGCCTGACTCACTATGAAATCAATGATAATAATGAATTTTTAATAGCTGGATTTAATTACGAAGGACAGTTGGCTGCAACGATTGAAATCAGTGAACAGCCATTCACAGTATAGAGGAGGAAGATTCATGAAAGATGAAAACCATGTACTAATGATATTTCCACATCCCGATGATGAAACCTTCTCATCTGCTGGGACGATCGCAAGTTATATTGAAAACGGGGTGCCTGTCACTTATGCCTGTCTCACATTAGGACAAATGGGACGTAATTTAGGTAACCCCCCTTTTGCTACAAGAGAATCACTACCTTATATTCGCGAAAAAGAATTAGAAGATGCTATGAAAGTGATTGGTATTACTGATTTACGTAAAATGGGTTTAAGAGATAAAACAGTAGAATTTGAGCCACATGAGCAAATGGATGATATGGTAAAAACATTGATTGAGGAGACAAATCCATCAGTGATTATTTCATTTTATCCAAAATTTGCTGTACATCCAGACCATGAAGCAACAGCTGAAGCTGTCGTAAGAACAGTAGGACGTATGCCTAAAGAAGAACGTCCAAGACTTCAACTCGTAGCATTCAGTAATGATGCACCGGATATTTTAGGAGAACCTGATATATTAAATGACATTAGTCAATATAAAGAGATTAAATTAAAAGCGTTTGAAGCTCATAAATCTCAAACAGGTCCTTTCTTAAAACAATTAGCTAGCCCTGAAGTTGGCGGAGAAACACAAAATTTTCTAGAAGTCGAACCTTATTGGACGTATCATTTCGACAATTAAAATCATTAGAGGAGGTACAATAAACGAATGATTGAATTTGATTTATCTACTCGAGAAGGGCGCTGGAAACATTTTGGTTCAGTAGACCCTATCAAAGGTACAAAACCTACAACTAAAAATGAAATGACTGATTTACAAAGTACACATAAAAACTTCTTATTTGAAATTGAAGAAGTGGGTATTAAAAATTTAGTATATCCTGTTAAAATTGATCAATTTCAAACAGCAGGTACATTTAGTTTTTCAACAAGTTTAAATAAAGATGAAAAAGGGATTAACATGAGTCGTATCTTAGAAAGTGTTGAGAAACATTATAATAATGGTTTAGAACTGGATTTCGATACACTATATCAAGTATTACGTACATTACAAGACAATATGAAACAGAATGCTGCGGGAGTAGACGTTTCAGGTAAATGGTTCTTTGATCGTTATAGTCCTGTAACTCATATCAAAGCAGTGGGTCATGCTGATGTTACTTACGGTTTAGCAATTCATAAAGATCAAGTAACGCGTAAAGAACTTACCATCACAGCTACTGTAACGACACTTTGTCCTTGCTCTAAAGAAATTAGCGAATACTCTGCTCATAATCAACGGGGTGTTGTAACAGTAAAAGTGTATTTAGATAAAAATTCTGAAATGATAGATGATTACAAAGAAAAGATTTTAGATGCCATGGAAGCAAATGCAAGCTCTATTCTTTATCCAATTTTAAAACGTCCAGATGAAAAACGCGTAACAGAACGTGCATATGAAAATCCACGTTTCGTTGAAGATTTAATTCGTTTAATTGCTGCAGATTTAGTAGATTTTGACTGGATTGATGGCTTTGACATTGAATGTCGAAACGAAGAATCCATTCATCAACACGATGCTTTCGCAAGACTAAAATATAGAAAATAAATAATATCCCCTATATTTAGTGAACATATACACTAAATGTAGGGGATATATTTTATTTTTTAAAAGCTTTTTGAAATTGCACATAACCTGAAATATAATGTTCAATATCATCAATTCTAACTCGATATCCATGATGTTTGATAAAGAAACTACCCAGAATACGACTTGGATTTTTAAAATACATTGCTACTTCTGGATAGAAAAATCCAACACGTTGATAATCTGCCCTTGTATAAATCACATCAATCAGTTGTTGCTCATCTATTAAATGCTGAACGATATGTTCGAAACCTGTTTCCTTAGCTTTCTGTATTAATTTATAAGTTGCCATTAACATTTCCAAGAATGTTGGGAAAGTAGTTTCACGGTTTTTAATATAATTTAGATATGTATTCACATTTTTTATCCCAAATTCAAAATATTTTTCTTGAGGATTAATTTGAACTAATTCATTTGTACAATATCCTAACCAATGATCATGATATTGCCAATATTTTTTCTCAATGAAACGATCCATTAAATTTTCTACAGTTTTCAACCATAACTCATTTTTATCTCTTTGATATAGTCTCAACAAAGCAAGGGCTGCTTCGCCATCATAATAAATGATTCTGAATTTCTCTTTAACACTTAAATCAGGATAATTCAATAAGTGCGTCGTTTCATATGTATCTTCATCAATCATTGAAAGAATACCGTTCGCTACTTTTTGAGCAGCTTCAAGATATTTAGGATTATTCTCATATTTCAAATATTCACATACAGCGAATATAAATGAAGCATTTTGTCCCAATTTAATTTCATTAGTGTCTTCCGTATCATCATAGACATACGCTTTATCTTCAACTTCAAGTAATTGATTTGAAATAACATAATCAATTGCTTTTTCAACAGGTTGCAAACTTTCACCTAAATATGCTAATCCTTCTATTAAGGCATATGTAGAAGATGAATGTCTTAGTATATTATAAAACCCAATTTCATTATCAAAATGTGGGAAATACCCATAAATATATTTACCATTATCTAACAACATATTTTGTAAGAAATGAGTGCTGCTTTCAATTAATTGATCAATTTCACTCCCCAAATGATCTACTTTTCTTAAACCTTTTCTATAACCATTGTTGTATAGTTCATATACTTCTTCATTATCTATAAAGAAGCCTTGTGTATAAAATTTAACAACTTTTTTTTCGTCATAAAATTCACTTGAAAACGCCTTTTTGTTAGTCGTGTATTTACGTAAATAATTATTAATATTTTTATCAGAAAGAAATAGTTCTTTAGTTGTATTATCTGGTCGGACAAAAGCATTCGCATTAATTTCTTCAGGTAAAACGGCTAAATTCCATAGACTATCAAATGCGATACCAAAATCTACATAATTTCGTCGTGTATTAATTAACGCTTTTTTCAATTCTGTAAATTGAACTTTTTCAGTGGTTGTAACAATATCTAATTTAATCCACTCGGGAAATTGACCTGTTTTCTTTTTAAATTTAAGTGCTGATTTCGAAATATCTTGCTTAAGGTAATTCGTTTTTTTGAACAGTTTAACTTGAGCTTTGATGTTAGGTTTACCCAAACTTAAAAAAACATAATTATTCATTTCAATTTTATTATTTACTGCGGTTAATAATTTTTCTAATTTATATTCAAAATCCATAGTTTTCACCCTATTTATAATTATTTATCCTCTTTCTCTCAATTAATATCATAGTATTTAAAATAAAACCAGGCCTTGAAAGGCCTGGTTTTAAATTTCATTGTGTCAACATGAAATCTACTTATTATTTTTCATCATTATTTTCGTTTTTACGACGTCTGCCAACTAAGAATAATCCTCCAAGTGCAGCGAATAATGAACCAAATAATGTGCCATTATTTTGATTGTTATTACCAGTATCAGGTAATTCATTACTATTTGATTTATCTGCTTTATCATTATGAGCTTTATCTGCATCTGCGTCTGCATCTGAATCAGCATCTGCATCTGAATCAGCATCTGCATCTGCGTCTGCATCTGAATCAGCATCTGCATCTGCGTCTGCATCTGAGTCAGCATCTGCATCTGAATCTGCGTCTGCATCTGAG
>OAZX01000172.1_pt1 | contig 41960 bp, 31 predicted proteins | sample 1495341 | NCBI WGS metagenome assembly OAZX01 (sample SAMEA2580119, study PRJEB22360) | human gut metagenome | biome: human gut; feature: human-associated habitat; material: faeces | place: Denmark | collected 2008/2010 | reverse complement strand
CGGGCGCCACGTGCTCGCCCCTGCCCCGCTCGCCGGGGCCCCCCCCTGCCGCTACGGCTGCTGCTGACGATACCGCCGCCGACAAGGTGTGGAATCGTACCCGCATCCAGAACACCATGTGGCATGGCGTCGGCGTGCTGCGCGACGAGGCCGGACTGAAAACCGCCATCGCCGAACTCGGCCAAGGCCTCGCCGCCGCAAACGCCCAGGCTGATGTAAACGCCGATGGTGCTGCAAGCAGCGTTGAGGCTTTGGAGAACCGCAACATGCTCACCGTAGGCTATGTGGCCGCCACCGCCGCGCTCGCCCGCACCGAGTCGAGAGGCGCCCACGCCCGCACCGACCACAGCGAGCCAGTCGACAACTGGGCCCACTCCGTCGCCTACATCAAGGACTGACCCATGCTCACATCACACATCATCCGCGTCGCCGTCGAAGCGGCGCTCGCCGAAGACGCGCCCTACGGCGACATCACCTGCGAGACCACCATCCCCGCGGACGAAACCGGCTCGGCCCACCTCACCGCGCGCGAAAACGGCGTGATGAGCGGCATCGACGTGTTCGCCGCAGCCTTCGCCGCACAGAACCCGGCCGTCACCGTCACCGCCGCCATCAAGGACGGCGAGCGATTCCAGCGCGGCCAGATACTCGCCACCGTGAAAGGCCCGGTACGCGACCTGCTCACCGCCGAGCGCATCGCCCTCAACTTCACTCAGCGCATGAGCGGCATCGCCACCATGACCGCCGCCTTCGTGGACGCGGTGAACGCCATCTACGGCGATGATTATGACGGACCCGTCACCCGGCCGCGCCGCTACGAGCGCACCCGCATCGTCGATACGCGCAAAACCACGCCCGGCCTGCGCCCGTTCGAGAAATACGCCGTGGTCTGCGGCGGCGGCCACAACCATCGTTACGGACTGTCCGACGCGGTCATGATGAAGGACAACCATCTGGCGGCGCTCGCCGCGCGCGGCATCGACCTGGCCGGCGCGATCCGCCACGTGCGCGAACAGGTGGGCCACACCACGCATATCGAAGTGGAAGTCGACCGCCTTGACCAGATTCCCGCCGTGCTCGCCGGCGGAGCGGACACCATCATGCTGGACAATTTCTCGCTCGACGACACCCGTCGCGGCGTGGAGCTCATCGACGGTAAGGCCATCGTGGAAGCCAGCGGCAACATGAGCCTGGAGCGAGTGCCAGCCGTGGCCGTCACCGGCGTGGACGTGATCTCCGTGGGCGCGCTCACCCACTCTGTGCGCAGCATCGACCTCGGATTGGATTGGAACTAGTCATGGCCGATACCCCCAACGCATCCGGTGAACCCGGCGAACTGTACCTGGACGCCGCCGCCACCGAATCAGTGAGCCCGGCAGTCATCGAGGCCATGACCCCGTTCCTGACTGAGGCCTACGCCAATCCGGCCAGCGTGCACCAGCCCGGCAAAACCGCGGCCCGCGCGCTGGACGCGGCTCGCGCATCATTTGCCGCGGCATTGGGCGCCCGGCCGGATGACGTGATCTTCACCTCAGGCGGCACCGAATCGGACAATCTGGCCATCAAAGGCATCGCCATGGCGCGCATGCGCAAACTGGGCTTGCGGCCGGTCTACGGATTCGCCGAAGCCGATGGCGAACAGCCGGCAAATTGTCGCCCGCGCATTATCATTTCCGCTATCGAGCACCCGGCCGTGGCCCAATCGGCGGCATGGCTGCACGAATGGTTCGGTTTCGAAGTCGTGCGCATTCCCGTGGATGCGCAAGCACATCTCGATCTCGACGCACTTGAACGCGAGCTCGACGGCGAGGCCAGTGAACGTACCACGATGGTCTCCACCATGCTGGCCAACAACGAGGTCGGCACCGTGGAACCCGTGGAGGAACTGGTCCGCATCGCCCACGCGCACGGCGTGCCCATCCATGTAGACGCCGTACAGGCCGCCGGGCAGATTCCGATTCGTTTTCGTGACTGGGATGTGGACGCCCTGTCCGTATCCGGACACAAATTCGGCACCCCCAAAGGTCTGGGAGCGCTGCTGGTACGCGGCCGCACACCCATCGAACCGGTGCTGTCCGGAGGCGGGCAGGAACGCGGCCTGCGCTCTGGCACGCAGAACGTGGCCGGTGCCGTGGCGCTCGCCATCGGACTCAACGAATCGAATGCGCGCATGCAGGCGCAGTACCGTGAGTTGGTCGCGTCCCGAGACATGCTCATCGACGCGGTTCGCCGGGTCGCGCCTCGCGCCGACCTGACCGGCGACCCCGAACGCCGTCTGCCCGGTCACGCCTCCTTCATCTTCCCCGGCGTCACCGGGGAAGCGCTGCTCGTCGACCTGGACGCGCGCGGCATCGCTGCCTCATCCGGCTCGGCCTGCGCCATCGGGCGCCACGAGATTCCTGCCACGTTGCTGGCGATGGGCCTCGAACCGTCCATCGCCAAATCGGCATTACGCATGACCTTCCGCAAGCCGCTGACCCGCGAACAAGTCGAACGCATCAGCTTGGCCATCGAAGAGTCCTACACCGACCTGACCCGCCATTAAATCTGACGCCACTTACCAGAAAGGAAACGACGTGAGCACCACCACTTCAGCGCAACCCGCGCAGCTCACCCGCAACGAGCGCCTCGACCGGCTGCCCTTCAACAAGGCGCACCGCAAACTCCTCGTCGCCTCCGGCATCGGCTGGGCATTCGACGCCATGGACGTCGGCCTCGTCTCCTTCGTAGTCGCCGCCATCGCCGCCGACCCGCACTTCAACCTCACCCCGACCGAAAAGTCATGGGTGCTGTCCATCGGCTTCGTCGGCATGGCCATCGGCGCGGCAGTGGGCGGCTTCATCGCCGACCGCGTGGGCCGCAAAACCGTGTTCACCGCCACACTGATTATCTTCGGCATCGCCAACGGTGCCATGGCCCTATCTTGGTCACTCGGCATGCTGCTCGGCGCCCGACTGATCATCGGACTGGGTCTGGGCGCGGAACTGCCGGTCGCCTCCACGCTGGTCTCCGAGTTTTCGCCGACCAAACAGCGCGGCCGCATGACTGTGCTGCTGGAATCGTTCTGGGCCGTCGGCTGGATCGTCGCCGCCATGATCGGCTACTTCGTGATCCCGAACACCGGCGACTGGGGCTGGCGCTGGGCGCTGGCCATCGGCGCGCTGCCACTGCTCTACGCAATCGTCACCCGCGTGCACATCCCAGAATCCGTGCGATTCCTCGAAGCCAAGGGTCGCGAAGACGAAGCCGAAAAGGCCGTGCGCTACTTCGAGGAAGCCGGGGGAGTAGCCCCGGTAACCTCTCCCAAGGGCAAGCCGCTGCCGAAGATCAAGACGCGCGAACTGTTCGGCTCCAAGTACCTGGCCCGCACCATCGCCATCTGGGCCACGTGGTTCTTCGTGAACTTCTCCTACTACGGCGCGTTCACATGGATGCCGTCGCTGCTCGCCGACCAGTTCGGCTCCCTGACCAAGTCATTCGGCTACACGCTCGCCATCTCCATCGCCCAGCTGCCCGGTTACTTCCTAGCCGCCTGGCTGGTGGAGGTCTGGGGCCGCCGCAAGACGCTGAGCATCTTCCTGGCCGTCTCCGCCGTGGCCGCCTTCGCGTTCTCGCAGGCCGGATCTGTGGCCCTCGTGCTCGTGTTCGGCATGCTGCTGTCCGCCTCCAACCTCGGTGCGTGGGGCGTGCTGTACGCCGTGACCCCGGAAATCTACCCGACCCGCCTGCGTGGCGCGGCCGCCGGTGCCGCCGCAGCGGTGGGCCGCATCGCCGCCATCATCGCGCCGCTCCTCATGCCGTGGTTCCTGACCCTGTCCGGCGGCAACAAGGCCGTGGCCTTCATCATCTTCGCCGCCGCCTTCATCATCGCCTGCGTCGCCGCCCTCTGCCTGCCCGAACGCAAAGGCCTCGATCTCGAAGACTGACGGAAGTCGATGACGGGAGAACAGATATTTGCCTGATTACCGGCAGAACCCCCGCGTCCCGGCGAAAGGGACGCGGGGGTTCTGCCGTTTGAAGGCCGTAAAAACGGCAGAAATCCCGCGAGGGGTTCGTCGAGACGCGGGAGTTCTGCCGTTGTGAGGTGCTTTTCTATGTTCCGACATAGTCAAGGTGTGCGAGTACCATCGTGACGGTTTGTGTGTAGGTATGAATAAACACCTCAGAGTAAGTACTTAAGTACTCGAGAACGCAAGTACCGAACGATTACGCAAAAGAATCAGTATTAAGAGAGGTTTCGATGGCGGTTCGTGGAGATATCCGTAATGTGGCGATTGTGGCTCACGTCGATCACGGCAAGACCACCCTGGTCAATGCCATGCTTCAGCAGTCGCACGTGTTTTCCGAGCGTGAGGAAGTGCCGGATCGTGTAATGGATTCCAACGATCTGGAACGCGAGAAGGGCATCACCATCCTCGCCAAGAACACGGCCGTGGAATACACCGGTCCGCTGGCCGCCAAGTACGGCCACCCGGAGGGCATCACCCTCAACATCATCGACACCCCCGGCCACGCCGATTTCGGCGGCGAGGTCGAGCGCGGCATCTCCATGGTTGACGGCGTCGTGCTGCTCGTGGACGCCTCCGAAGGCCCGCTGCCGCAGACCCGCTTCGTGCTGCGCAAGGCCCTCGAAGCCAAGCTGCCGGTCATCCTGTGCGTGAACAAGGTCGACCGCCCCGACGCCCGTATCGAAGAGGTCGTCGGCGAAACCTCCGACCTGCTGCTCGGCCTGGCCGACGACGTGCAGCACGAGGGCATCGACCTGGACCTTGACCAGCTGCTTGAAATGCCGGTCATCTACTGCGCCGCCAAGGCCGGCTACGCCTCCGTGAACCAGCCCGCCGACGGTGGCCTGCCGGACAACGACAACCTCGAGCCGCTGTTCGAAACCATCATCTCCACCATCCCGGCCCCCGAATACGAGGAGGGCGCCCCGCTGCAGGCTCACGTGGCCAACATCGACTCCTCCGACTTCCTCGGCCGACTCGGTCTGGTCCGTATCTACAACGGCACCCTTGAGAAGGGCAAGACCTACGGCCTGTCCCGTGTGGACGGCTCCCTCGAGAACTTCCGCGTCTCCGAACTGCTGCGCACCCAGGGCCTCGAGCGTATCCCGGTCGAATCCGCAGGCCCCGGCGACATCGTGGCCGTTGCCGGCGTTAACGACATCATGATCGGCGAGACCATCGTCGACCCCAACGACCCGAAGCCGCTGCCGCTCATCCATGTGGACGATCCGGCCATCTCCATGACCTTCGGCACCAACGACTCCCCGCTGGCCGGCACCGAGGGCAAGGACCACAAGCTCACCGCCCGCATGATCAAGGACCGTCTGGACCGCGAGCTCATCGGTAACGTGTCCATCAAGGTGCTGCCCACCGACCGTCCCGACGCTTGGGAAGTCCAGGGCCGTGGCGAGCTGGCGCTGGCCGTGCTTGCCGAGCAGATGCGCCGCGAAGGCTACGAGCTGACCGTCGGCCGTCCGCAGGTGGTCACCAAGAAGATCGACGGCGTGATCAACGAGCCGATGGAAAACACCACCATCGACGTGCCGGAAGAGTACATGGGTACCGTCACCCAGCTCATGGCCGACCGTAAGGGCCGTATGGATGGCATGACCAACCACGGCTCCGGCTGGGTCCGTCTGCAGTTCACCGTGCCGTCCCGTGGTCTGATCGGCTTCCGCACCGCGCTGCTTTCCGCCACTCGTGGCACCGGCATCTCCTCCTCCATCTCTGCCGGCTACGCGCCGTGGGCTGGCGCCATCACCATTCGCCAGAACGGTTCCATGGTTTCCGATCGCAAGGGTATCGCCACCCCGTACGCCATGCAGCGTCTGCAGGCCCGTGGCAACTTCTTCGTCGAACCGCAGTCCCCGGTGTATGAAGGCCAGGTCGTGGGTGTGAACAACAAGCCCGACGAGCTGGACGTGAACATCACGCTGGCCAAGCACATGACCAACATGCGTTCCTCCACCGCTGACGTGCTCGAAACCCTGACCCCGCCGATCAAGATGAGCCTTGAGGAGTCCCTGGACTTCGCCAACGAGGACGAGTGCGTGGAAGTCACCCCGGAGTCCATCCGCGTGCGCAAGATCATCCTCGGCCGTGAGGACTGGTACAAGTGGCGCGCCAAGCAGCGCCGCCAGAACGCCGCCCAGCAGGGTAAGTGATTTGGTGCGGCTGTAGCCGACCATTCTCTCTAGCTCCCCTCTCTGAGGGGAGCTAAGTTTATTCCTCACCAAGTCATATCCCCACCTATACTGAAACGCATGACTGTGAAGAGCACTACTGAATTGCGTCCGTGGTCGTATCGCCAGAACGCGCTGGTCAAATCGTTGATCACGATTGCGGCGGGCGTGGCTTCCGCCTTTGTGGGCACGTTCGCCCACCGTATGGGTGCGGAACTGAATATTCCGTATGGTCTGGTGCTGGCGTTTCTGCTGATCGGCCTATCGACATGGTGCGCCCGTTCGCGCATGGGCGCGGTCGGACTGGCCCTGCACCTCATCGCCTCCTCACTGACCGCATGGGGCATGGCGCTGACCACCACATCCGGCAAAGCGCTCATCGTCGCCGGATTCCAAGGCGACATGCCGTTCTTCTCCCAACATGCCGGCTACATCTGGCTGTACGGCCTGATACTGGTCCAAGTCGTCCTGCTCATTCTTCCCGCCCGCTGGTTCGTCATTCCCACTCATTCTGAATCGCGCGCGTAACTATATATGGCGATACATTCCCGGGAATGCGTCGCGTATCGGCGGGCGTAGGGGATTACGGCCGCTACCATAGAACATTATGGCACGCATGAAACTGTTTTACTTGGGCCCGGAGGGCACCTTCACCCATCAGGCGGCAATGACGGCCGCCGACCAGTTCGCCACACTCGGCGACTTCGACCTCATCGCTCTGCCCGACGTGCCCGCGATCATGCAGGCCGTACAGTCGCGCCAAGGCTGGGGCGTCATCGCATGGGAAAACAACGTCGAAGGCTATGTGGTCCCGAATCTCGACGCGCTGATCGACGCCCCCAACGCGGCCGGCTTCGCCCGGATCAGTGTGGACGTGGCCTTCAACGCCTTCACCGTGCGCGGCCACAGCATCTACGACTGCACCGGCAACCCCGTCAGCGCCCACCCGCACGGTCTGGCCCAATGCACCCGGTTCATCGCCGAACACCATTTGCAGCCCGAACCCGCATCCTCCAACGCCGCCGCCTGCCGCGACCTGAAGCCCGGCCGCGTGGCGCTCGGCCCCAGCATCTGCGGCGAACTCTACGATCTCGACACCCTCGCCGAACATGTGCAGGATTTCGATGGCGCGCACACCGAATTCCTTGTCATCGCTCCGCGTGATGTGGTCCAGGAACTCAACGCCCGCGCCCACAGCAATGACGCCGGCGACTTCGAAACCATCATCACCTTCATCCCGCTGGTCACCGGCCCCGGCGTACTCGCCGACCTGCTGGACGTCCTGCGCGATGCGGGACTGAACATGACCAGCTTCATCTCGCGCCCGATCAAAGGCCACGACGGAACCTACAGCTTCATCGCCACCCTTGACGCCGCCCCCTGGGAGCCGAGATTCCGCACCGCACTGGAAGAGATCGCCGGACACGGCGACTGGGCAAAAACCCTGGCCGTCTACCCACGCCGCGAACGCCCGAACCCGCCGGTCGACGCCTGGATGCTGCCCGAGGGCGGCGTCCACATCACCAATCGCGCGCCGGAAGGCTGGCAGTACACCGAGGAAGCAAGGAAGGAACTGCTGTGGTAGATACAGTCGGAATCGTCGGACTCGGATTGATCGGCGGCTCGCTCGCACGCCGCCTGACCGAGCGCGGCGTGCGCGTCGTCGCGTGGAACCATCGCCCGCACCCCTACGCCCAGGCCGAAGCCGATGGCATTTTCTGCAAGAGCACGCTCTCCGAACTCATGGATGCCGAGCCGGATGTGGTCGTGCTGTGCAATCCGCTCAAGGCGATGCCCGCAATCCTCGCCGCCCTGGCCCCGCTCATGGGCGACCATCCGAACACCACGCTCACCGACGTGGGCTCGGTCAAGGGCATGGTCCGCGATCAGGTCAAGGCTGCCGGGCTGGGGAAGTGCTACGTCGGCGCCCATCCGATGGCCGGCAACGAACTGTCCGGCTGGCAGGCCGCCGACCCGCATCTGTACGACGGTGCCCTATGGGCCATCACCGTGGACGAGTCCACGGACTACCGCCGCTTCCTCGACGTCGCCGCGATGATCACCAAGGACGTCGGCAACCGCGTCATCGTCGTGGACGACGAAACGCATGACAAGGCCGCGGCGATGATCTCCCACATGCCGCATGTGGTGTCCACCGCGCTGATCAACGAACTGGTCGCCAACCCGGACCGCAACATCGCCGCCGCGCTGGCCGCCGGCTGCTGGAGGGACATGACCCGCGTGTCCCTGACCGACCCGGACCGCACGCGCGCGATGGTCGAGGAAGACTCGCTGAACGTCGAAGCGCTGCTGCGCCGCATGGCGGCACGTCTGACCGATATGGCCGACCAACTGCACGCTGGTGCCGCCGGCGAGCAGGATGTGATGGGATTCTTCGCCGAAGGCGACCCCTTCCGCCGGTACAAGGCCGCCGTGACACATGCCGGCATCACCGCTGCACAAGACGGTACGGCCACCGCTGCGCCGCAAGCCGGCACAACTGCCGCCGGATTCCCGGAACGCGAGCTCGCCGTCCCCGAAGCCGGCTGGCAGCAGACCCTGCTGTTCTCCGCACGCCGAGGAGAAGCCATCACCGGCTTCGTCCATCCACGTCAGGCCATCATCCAACTGCGCCCCGCCATGTAACTGCGTACCGCCATGTAGGCCCGTGCGCAGGTTCCCCTCGCCGCCTGTCACGAAGAAGGCCGCGCGAGGGGGATGAAGTTCCCGCTTGTTTTCGTGAGAAGACCGTGTGGCTCCGCTGTTCGAAAGGCTCAAAGGAGTAAGGTAGTCTGTACCGTTTTTCGGGAAACGCATCGAAGTTGATGCGGCGAATGGTTAAGGGGGATGATGACGTATGACGTTACCAAGGCAGATTCCGGCCGGTGCCCGCGTGGTGGTGCGCATCACCGACGGCATTGACCCGGTCGACCACCGTATGAAGTTCCGCGACTATGTGGGTCACGTGGTTTCCTGGGACGGATACACGTTGGAGATGGTGCGTGACGCCGCCGCCAATGGTTCGCGCCCGGCCCAGAACGTGACCATCCATCAGGAACAGATTGCCACATTGAAACCCGTGCCGGAGCGGCGCAACACGCCACCCCGGCCGTAACCCAAGGCCATAAAGAATTCGGAGGAGAACGAGAGTGTCATCTACGCAGTTCGACGGCGATATCGACTCCTTCGTCTCCTATCTGAAGTCCAACCGCGGCCTGTCAGCGAATACGCTCAAAGCGTATCGCGCGGATCTCACGGCATGTCTGCACCTGTTCGAGCTGCGCGGCGTGACCGATCTGAACGAGATCACGCTGGATGATCTGCGTAGCTGGATGGCGGTGGAATCGCGCGATCACGCCCGCAGCAGCATGGCCCGCAAAACCGTGGCCGTGCGCGGGTTCTTCGCGTGGGCCTATGAGCATGGGGTGACCAACACCGACCCGGCCGCCACACTGATGACTCCCTCGATTCCCAGCACGCTGCCCGCGGTGCTCACCGAATCTCAAGCTGAGCAGTTATTGGATGTCGCCGAACAGGCCGTTGCAACAAACCAGTACAAGGGCGATGGGGGGAGCGGCAGCCGCGTCCGGCAGTGGCAGCGGCAAGGCAGTCGGCAAGACAGCTGATAAGTCAGCCGACACCGTAAACCGCAACGAGGCACCCGCCCGTGCAGACAAGCGCGACAGCGCCCGAGTCGTCGCCGAATCGCAGCGCAACGCCGCGATTCTCGAACTACTGTATGCCACCGGCATCCGTGTCGCCGAACTGGTGTCGATGGATATCGTTGACGTCGACTTCTCCAATCGCACCATCAAAGTCACCGGCAAAGGCAACAAGCAACGCGTGGTGCCGTTCGGACTGCCCGCCCAGCGTGCGCTGGAGACTTGGCTTGAACAAGGGCGGCCTGTACTGGCCCGTACGGCAACGGATGCAGCCAAGTCCCGTGCTACCAACGCCCTGTTCCTCGGCGCACGAGGCGGCCGTATCGACCAACGCATAGCCCGTGACATCGTACACAGAGCGGCCCGAGAGGCCGGCGTACCGGACATCAGCCCCCATGCGTTGCGCCATTCGGCGGCCACGCACATGCTGGACGGCGGTGCCGATCTGAGGGAGGTGCAGGAGATGCTCGGGCATTCCTCCTTGAAAACTACACAACGCTATACGCACGTCTCCATCGAGCAGCTCAAGAACCGTTACGGACAGGCCTTTCCCCGGGCATGACCACTATGTGGGCATTGGTTAACAAACTTAGCAAAGACTGAACCTAGCCGGTAAAAGCCCCCGAATTTTACATGGGTGTAACAAAAATACGCTGCTTGTCTCCCAAGTGCGCAAAAATGACAGGTAACAGCAACGGGGTTGGGTGTCCGAAGCGGCGGGAAGCGTAAGTGTCCCGACGATGAGGAAATCCGACCCCGTTCGCATGAGGCGAGGCTGAAACGCTTCGCAACCTAATGAATAGGAGAAATCATATGAAGAAGAAAGCTCTTGCTTTCGCTGCCATGGCTTGCTCCGTGGCCATGCTGCTGAGCGCCTGCGGCGGCTCCAACAGCAACGCTGCCTCCGGTGACACCGCTGGCTCCAACATCATCACTGCGTACAACTCCGAACCGCAGAACCCGCTGATCCCGGGCAACACCAACGAAACCGGCGGCGGCAAGCCGGTCGACCTGCTGTTCTCCCGTCTGGTCTCCTTCGACAAGGACGGCAAGGCTTCCAACGAAGTGGCCGAGTCCATCACCCCGAACGATGACGCCACCCAGTACACCATCAAGATCAAGTCCGGCTGGAAGTTCACCGACGGCACCCCGGTGACCGCCGAGTCCTTCACCAAGGCCTGGTCCTACGTGGCCAACGCCAAGAACGCCCAGAAGTGCTCCTCCTTCTTCTCCGCCATCGCCGGCTATGACGATCTGCAGAAGGATGGCCTCAAGGGTGACGAGCAGCTCTCCGGCCTCAAGGTCGTGGACGACACCACCTTCACCGTCGACCTGAACCAGTCCGACTCCGTGTTCCCGATTAAGGTCGGCTACTCGGCCTTCGCCCCGCTGCCGGAATCCTTCTACAAGGATCCGAAGGCCTTCGGCGAGAAGCCTGTCTCCAATGGCCCGTACAAGCTGGACCACTGGGATCACAACAAGGAAATCGCCCTCGTCAAGAACCCTGACTATAAGGGTAACGAGCAGCCCAAGAACGACGGCGTGACCTTCAAGGTCTACACCGACGACTCCGCCGCTTACCGTGACATTCAGGCCGGCAACCTCGACGTGATGGAATCCGTCCCGGCTGCCTTCACCAAGACCTTCAAGACCGACAAGAAGGTCCAGGCTTACTCCGAGGCCGGCTCCGTCATCCAGACCTTCACCATCCCGTCCTCCCTTGACCACTTCAAGAACGACGAGGAAGGCCAGCTGCGTCGTCAGGCCATCTCCATGGCCATCAACCGTGACCAGCTCATCGACAAGGTGCTCAACGGCAACGCCACCGCCGCCACCGAGTTCACCTCCCCGAAGACCCCGGGCTACTCCGACTCCCTCAAGGGTGCCGACAACCTGAAGTTCAACGCCTCCAAGGCCAAGGAACTGTGGGCCAAGGCTGACGCCATCTCCAAGTACGACGGCCAGCTCACCTTCTCCTACAACGCCGATGGTGGTGCCAAGCCGCTCTACGATGCTATCGTGAACCAGCTCAAGAACAACTTGGGCATCGACGCGGCCACCAACCCGATCCCGACCTTCCAGGAATTCCGTGACGCGGTCACCAACCGTCAGATGAAGGGCGCCTTCCGTACCGGCTGGCAGCCTGACTACCCGTTCGCCGAGAACTACCTGTGGCAGCTGTACTCCACCGCTGCTGCTGATGGCAACGGCTCCAACGATGGTGACTACAAGAACCCGGCCTTCGATGACCTGTGCAAGCAGGCTGCTGCCGCTTCCAGCACTGATGACGCCAACAAGCTGTACCAGCAGGCTGAGGAAATCCTCCTCAACGACCTTCCGGCCATCCCGCTGTACTACTCCAACGCCTCCGGTGTGGCTTCCCTCAACGTGAAGTCCGGCTACGCCTTCGATTGGCAGAACCTCCCGACCTACACCGAGATGTCCAAGAAGTGAGTCTGACTCACTGAACGGATACCGTTAGGTAGTTCGGAAATAAAGGGCGAGGATCGCAAGATCCCCGCCCTTTTTGTTGTGTGAGGGTGCTTGCTCACGCCATCGGGAACCAAGTTAAAGTATCCACTATCCGACCGCAACCATGGACATATCCACCAACATTGCCCAATCTCAAACCTTGCGTTAACGCAAATTTACATATCACAGTCCGGGCATGCGGTAAACTGTCGGAGTATTTATCGACCGGCGGGGGCGTGCTATCCCCTTTCTGGCCGGTCTAGGAAATAAGGAGCAACCGTATGGGTAAGTATCTTCTGCGACGCATTCTGCAGATGATTCCCGTGGTTCTCGGTACGACTCTTCTGGTATATGCCCTTGTATTCGCCCTGCCGGGCGACCCTGTCAAGGCCATGTTCGGAGACAAGCCCGTCAATGAGGCCGTCGCAGCCCAGATCCGCGCAGAATACCATCTCGACCAGCCGTTCATCGTTCAGTACTTTATCTACCTGAAGAATGCACTGACCCTGAACTTCGGCGATACCTTCGCCGGCCAGCCCGTTCTCGACGAAATCACCCGCGCCTTCCCGGTCACCATCAGGCTCGGCTTGATGGCGTTCGTGTTCGAGGCGATTTTCGGTGTCGTCTTCGGCATTATCTCGGGCCTCAAGAAGGGCAAGTGGTACGACACCGTCATCCTGATCGTCTCTCTGCTGCTTATTTCCGTGCCGACCTTCGTCACCGGCTTCGTCATGCAATATGTCTTTGGTATTCAGTGGGCGATATTGCCGGTGACGGCAGGCGCCGACCCCGGCTTCCTTGATCTGCTCATGCCGGCCATGGTGCTCGGTTCGGTGTCGATGGCCTATATCATCCGACTGACCCGCTCCGAAATCTCCTCCAACATCGCCGAGGATTACGTGCGCACCGCACGCGCCAAGGGCATGTCGAACGGTCAGGTCATGCTGCGCCACGTGTTACGTAACTCCCTGATTCCAGTCGTCACTTACCTCGGCCAGGACATCGGCGCCCTGATGGGTGGTGCCATGATCACCGAGCAGATCTTCAACATCCACGGCATCGGCTTCCTCACCTACCAGTCCATTCTGAAGGGCGAGGCAAACCTGGTGGTGTCCATCGTCACGTTGCTCATGCTGATTTTCGTAGTGTGCAACCTCGTTGTCGACATGCTGTACGCGGCCCTCGATCCGCGTATCCGTTACGCGTGATAGGGAGGAGTGAGTCACATGGCAAACGAAACCACTGAAAACGAGCTCAACGAGACCGGCGAGCCAGGAACCGAATACTTCATGGAAACCCTGCCCGGTCAGGACCGTTACGTAGCTCCTCTCGACGAGACCCCGTTGCAGGACGTCGATTCCGTCGACGAATCCGCACCGGCCACCAGCATGTGGGCCGACGCATGGCGAACCCTGCGCCGCAATCCGCTGTTCATCATCTCCGGGCTGCTGATCCTCTTCATCATCGTGGTGGCCATCGCCCCCGGTCTGTTCACCAAGCAGGATCCGAACGCCTGCGATCTGGGCAACTCCTTGAGCCCCGCCTCCGCTGGACACCCCTTCGGCTACGACCTGCAGGGCTGCGACGTGTACACCCGCGTGGTCTACGGCACCCGTACCTCACTGTCCGTCGGCGTGCTCTCCACGCTACTAGTCGTGATTGTCGGTACCCTGATCGGTGCCGTCGCCGGCTTCTTCGGCGGTTGGGTCGACGCGGTGCTGAGCCGTATCACCGACATCTTCTTCGCCCTGCCTATGCTGCTCGGCGCCATCGTGGTGCTCCAGATGTTCAAGACCTCCAAGTCCATCTGGAAGATCGTGCTGGTGTTGACGCTCTTCGGCTGGGTCGGCGTATGCCGTATCGCCCGAAGCGCCGTGCTGGAATCGAAGAACCTCGAATTCAACACCGCCTCCACGGCCCTCGGCTCCACGCCTGCCAGGAATCTGTTCCGCCATATCCTGCCGAACTCCTTGGCCCCGATCATCGTCATCGCCACCACTTCGCTGGCCTCCTACATCGTGGCCGAAGCAACCCTAAGCTTCCTTGGCGTCGGTCTGCCGACCACCACGGTGAGCTGGGGTGGCGATATCTCCAGCGCACAGACCAACCTGCAGACCGATCCGATGGTGCTGTTCTACCCGTCCGCCGCACTGGCCATCACCGTGCTTGCGTTCATCATGATGGGCGACGCCGTCAAGGACGCCCTCGACCCGAAGAGCCGTACGGCCTGAGTGAGGGGAGTGGAGAATCATTATGACTGACAACACCAACGCCAAGATGCTGGCTATGCAGAAAGAGCATGGTCCGCTGCTCGAGGTCAAGGATCTGGCCATCGACTTCACCACTGACACCGGCAAGCCGGTGCATGCGGTGCGCGACGCCAACTTCACCGTCTACCCCGGCCAGTGGGTGGCCATCGTGGGCGAATCCGGCTCCGGCAAATCCACCTCCGCCATGGCTGTGCTGGGCCTGCTGCCCGGCACCGGTCACGTGGTCAACGGCTCCATCAAGCTTGACGGCGAGGAAATCGCCGGCGCCAAGCAGAGCGAGTTCGACAAGCTGCGCGGCACCAGGATGGGCCTCGTGCCGCAGGACCCGATGAGCAACCTCAACCCGGTGTGGCGCATCGGCACCCAGGTCAAGGAAGCACTGAAGGCCAACAACATGGACGTGGACCATGAGAAGCGCTCCGCCCTCGCCAAGGCCCTGGCCGGCGACGAGGTCGAAGTCAAGGGCAACGACGACGAGACCTTCCTCGGTGCCAAGGAACTGCCCGAGCTCATGACCGAGGCCAAGAAGGCTTTGACCGAAGCCGGCGTGTCCGGCGAGGCCTTCGACAAGGCCGTCGCCCGCTTCACCAACGAATGGGTTCCGGGCTCCGAAACCCGTTGGCGCGTGGCCGACGACCTCATCAAGGCCGGCGTGGCCGACGATCAGGCCTGGTACCTCGCCAAGAAGTACGTCATCGGCTCCACAATGGATGACCGTATCGCGGGTCTGCTGTCCGAGGCCGGTCTGCCCGACGCCGCTACCCGTGCCCGTCAGTTCCCGCACGAGTTCTCCGGTGGTATGCGCCAGCGCGCGCTCATCGCCATCGGCTTGGCCTGCCGCCCCGATCTGCTGATCGCCGACGAGCCGACCTCCGCCCTCGACGTGACCGTGCAGAAGCGCATCCTCGACCACCTGCACATGCTCACCGACTCGTTGGGCACCGCCGTGCTGTTCATCACCCACGATCTGGGCCTTGCCGCTGAGCGCGCCCAGCACATTGTCGTGATGTACAAGGGTCAGGTCGTCGAATCCGGCCCATCCCTTGAAGTGCTCCAGCACCCGCAGCACCCGTACACCAAGCGACTGGTGGCCGCTGCCCCGTCGCTGGCCTCCCAGCGCATCATCTCCGCCAAGGAGCGTGGTGAGGATGCGGACGCTCTGCTCGATCACCACATCGCCGGCGAAAGCACGCTCGAAAAGAGCGAGCACATCATCACCGTCGACCACCTGACCAAGGAATTCAAGCTGCCCCGCAAGAAGGAGATGTTCAAGGCCGTCGATGACGTGTCCTTCTCCGTCAAGCGTGGCACCACACTGGCCATTGTGGGCGAATCCGGTTCCGGCAAGTCCACCGTGGCGAACATGGTGCTTCACCTCCTGAAGCCCACCTCCGGCAAAGTGTTCTATGAAGGTCGCGACACCTCCACGTTCAAGTCCAAGGACCTTCTGGGCTTCCGCCGCCACGTGCAGCCGGTGTTCCAGAACCCCTACGGTTCGCTCGACCCGATGTACTCCATCTTCCGTTCCATTGAGGAGCCGCTGCGCATCCACAAGATCGGCGACAAGAAGTGGCGTGCCAACCGTGTCAAGGAACTGCTGGACATGGTCGAGATGCCGGCTTCCGTGATGGGCCGTTACCCGAACGAGCTCTCTGGTGGCCAGCGCCAGCGCATCGCCATCGCACGAGCCATGGCTCTGGACCCGGACGTCATCGTGTGCGATGAGGCCGTGTCCGCTTTGGACGTGCTGGTGCAGGACCAGGTGTTGCGCCTGCTCAACGATCTGCAGGCCGAAAAGGGCCTGAGCTACCTGTTCATCACCCACGATCTGGCCGTGGTTCGTCAGATCGCCGACGAGGTTGTGGTGATGCAGCACGGCAAGCTCGTGGAGCATGCCACCACCGACGAGGTCTTCGACCACCCGCAGAAGCAGTACACCCGAGACCTGCTCGACGCCATCCCCGGCGGCAAGCTCCAACTCGGTCTGGACTGATAATCTGCGTTTGAGCGCATTGTATTGGGTTCTTTCCATCCGTGGAAAGAACCCAATATTCGTATGCGCAGGTTTGCATGATGGTTCGCGTGGGACGAAAGGCAAAAATTGGTGTTTTCCCGATGTTGTCCCACAAATTGTGGGACAACATCAACATCAATCGATGGACATGAGTGTTGTCCCACAGCAGATTTCTCACGAAGCCCGGAATTACGCCATTCTTAGTGTGGTCGATAATTACTCATGCTGTGGGGTGTGGGACGGCCCGCGAAAATCGTCGATTTTCGGATGTTGTCCCACGGAATACGTCATACCTCGTATGTGATCGTGAGTGGGGCGTGATCGGACCAGCGTTTGTCATACGTGGGAGCCTTGTCGATGACGAATCCGCGTGCGGTCTCCGCCAACTCGGGCGTGGCGAACTGGTAGTCGATTCTCCAGCCGACATTGTTGTCGAAAGCGCGCCCTCGCTGGCTCCACCAGGTGTATGGCCCCTGAATGTCGCCGGCCAACGAACGCATCACATCCACGAACTCGTATTCGTCCAGCCATTTGTCCACGTAGGCACGTTCTTCGGGCAGAAATCCGGCGTGCTTCTCATTGGCCTTGGCGTTCTTGATATCAAGCGGCGTGTGCGCGATGTTGAAATCGCCGCAGAGCACGGCCTGTTTGCCGCCATGCGCAGCCTCGTCCCGCAACGCGCCCATGCGCTTCAGCATCGTGTCCAGAAAACGGTACTTCTGTTCCATTTTGGTCGGATAATCGGTGTTGCCAGCATGCACATATACGGATGCCACGGTGATCGCGTAGCCCTCAGGCGTTTTGACATCGGTTTCGATCCAACGCCCTGAATCCACATCCTCGCTCAGACCTGGCAGCCCATATCGCTTGTCAAGCACTTCCAAGTCGGTGAGCAGTCCGACTCCCGCGCGGCCTTTCACCCGGCAGACCTCGTTCATGGCATGGAGGTTGGCCGGTGCCTCGATCTTGCCGGCGGTGGCGTATTCGAAACCAAATTCATCGAAAATAGAATCGACATCGTCTTGAGGCGCGCGAACCTCCTGTATGCACCAGACATCCGGCGCATGCTTGCCGGCCCAATCCTCGATGCCCTTGCGCTTGGCCGCACGAATGCCGTTGACGTTAGACGTGGTAATGGTGATGGTCATGCGGCCATACTATTTTGGCCTCCCTACGAATCGAACCGGACATCGGCGGCCGCGATGCTCAGCTTTCTCTAAGCCTGAGTGCTAGTGTTAGCAAGGTTGCAACCGTTACATGAAACGAGGAATTATGGGACTGTTCGGATTCGGCAAGAAGAAGAGCAAGAAGGAAGCCGAGCCGGCCGTTGAGCCTGTCGATGAAGACAAGGTGGCTGCCGCAGAAGCGAACGCTGCCGCAAAGGCCGAGAGCGCGGAGACCGTGCTCGCCGAACCGGCCAGCGAATACCAGGGCCGCGGAGAAGAGCGAGGCCCGTGGGACGTCAATGATGAGGACGTGCCCGATTATGACGATTATCTGGATCTGGGCGCCTACTACCTGCCCTTCCTCCGGGGCATCCAACTGCGTATCAAGGCCAACCGCGCCACCCAGCAAGTGCTTGGTTCCACCATCACCTTCGGCTCCTCCAGCCTGGAGATCGAAGCCTTTGCCGCACCCAAGACCCTGGGACTGTGGGATGACGTTCGCGGTGACCTGCTTGAAGCCAACAAGGCCGCTTCTGAAGTGGACGGTGTGTTCGGCACCGAACTGAAGCTGCCGGTCAATGTCAAGGGCGGCAAAACCGTGAACACGCGCATCGTTGGTGTGGATGGCCCGCGCTGGATGCTGCGTGGCATCTTCTCCGGCAAGGCTGCTATCGATCCGGACAGCCCGGAGACCGAGGCGCTGAACAAGTTCTTCGCCGACATCGTCGTCGAGCGTGGCGAGGAGCCTTTGGCGCCGCGCGATCTGATCCCGATGCATCCGCCGGTCGCCCCCGCTGAGCGTAAGGCCGCCAAGGCCGCGGCCGAAGCCGGCGAGGAGAACGGCAAGGAACACTTCAAGGACATTCCGGACAACAAGCCGAAGGGTCCGCTGAGCCAGGACCAGCAGACCGAAGTGAAGACCACGCTGTCTCGCGGCCCGATGTTCTCCGAAGTTCGCTGATTTATAGGAAGAGACTTGGCAGACAACAAACGCACCGGCCTGTCCGCGCTGGCCGACGCCGGCAATGAAGGCGAGGATTTCTCCGTCATCGACGCCATCGGTGGCCCGCGTGGCGTCATCGAATCCATGCTGCCCGGCGTGGTGTTCGTCGTACTGTTCGTGGCCACGAGCAATCTGAATCTCACCATTGCGGTTTCGGCCGTGCTGGCGGTATCGCAGGTTATTGTGCGACTGATTCAGCGCCAGTCGGTAATGGGCGCGGTCTCTGGTCTGGTGGCGGTAGGCATCTGCCTGATTTGGGCATGGCAGACTCATGAGGCCCGCAATTACTACATCTTCGGATTCATTACCAATGCCGGCTATGCCGCGTTGCTTGCCGTGTCGCTGATTGCGCGCGTGCCCGGACTGGGTTTGGTCGTCGAATTCATCCGTAGCCTGCCCACCGAGCATTTCAAGGCATGGTTCCATGACTGGATGGACGACAAGGCCCTGAAACGCGCCTATATGATTGTCACCGGCCTGTGGGTCGGTCTGTTCCTGCTGCGGCTGGTGGCGCAGGTGCCGCTGTATCTGACCAACCATGTGGCTGCACTCGGCGTGACCCGCCTGCTCATGGGCATTCCGTTCTGGGCATTGGCGATTTGGGTGAGTTACCTCATTATTGCCACGCCGATGCACCGGCATAAGGTCGCGGCTAGGAAGATACAGACTGAAGTCGCTGTTGATGCCGAACTCGAACCGAGCGCAACCGGAAAGGACGATGATGCAAGCTGAAGTTCGTATCGAACGATACGCCGACCAAGGCCGCTGCGTGGCCCATATCGACGGTCGTGTGGTGTTCGTCCGCTTCGCCTTGCCCGACGAACTCGTGCGAGTCGAGCTTGACGAGCCCCACGACCGGGACGACCGGTTCTGGACCGGCGAAGTCGTCGAGGTTCTCGAGCCGTCCGAAGACCGAGTCACCCCGGCATGGCCACTTGCCGGTCCCTTGGCGATGGGCGGGGGAGTGGGCGGCGCGGATCTCGTGCACGTCTCTTTGCCCGGCCAGCTCAAGTGGAAGGCCATCACCGTCTCCGAACAGATGAGCCGACTCGGCCATATCGACGTGGCCGTTCCCATCGAGCGCATGCCCGGCGACAAGGCAGCCGGCGGCCTCAATTGGCGTACCCGCATCGAAATGATTGCCGACGACAACGGCATGCCATCCATGCGCCGGCGCGGCACACACAACCGCGTGGCCATCGACACCATGCCGCTTGCCACGCGCACGCTGCTGGACGTCGCCAAGCGCGAACACGTGTGGGAGGGCGGCTTTGAACCCGGCTCCCAGATTCGTCTTTCCGTGCCCGAACCGCGCGGCGAGATCGTCGATACCGCGGCAGCAGACGACAATTACGCCGTACTTGTGGACGGCGAACTGCGCGCCGGCTCCCAGCTGCTCACCGAACAGGTGACCATCAACGGCACGACCTTCGACTATCAGGTTGACGCCAACGGTTTCTGGCAAGTGCATCGCCAAGCGCCGATCGCCCTCGGTACGCACGTGATCAACCTGGTCAACGGGCAGCTGCAGTCAGCGGCGGACGCCGTAATCTGGGATTTGTATTCCGGTTCCGGCCTGTTCACCCTGCCGCTGGCCACAATGACCGGTGAACGCACCCGCATGCTCAGCGTTGAAGGCGCGCGTGTGGCCGTCAAGAACGCCCAGCGCAATCTGCGCGCCATGAATCTGAACGACGTGGACGCCCGCGCGGGTGACGTCTCGCGCACGCTGGACCATGTGCCGGCGCATCTGGCCAAGCCGAATGTCGTAGTGCTTGATCCGCCGCGTGCCGGTGCTCGTGCCAAGGTCTGCCGCCAGATTGCCGCGGCCGGCGCATCCAGCGTGGTCTACATCGCCTGTGATCCCACCAGCCTCGCACGCGACACCGCGACACTCATCGGCGAAGGCTACGAGCTCAAAGACATCCGTGCCTTCGATATCTACCCGATGACCCACCATGTTGAGACGGTGGCCTTGTTTACCCGCTGACAGGTGAGCATATGACACGACGAATTCTCGGATTGCTGGCCTGCATGGCGGCTGTGTTGTCCCTGGCCGCCTGCACGCCGGCCGGTAGGGCGGTCGGCGATACCCAAGACAGCATGCCGGAAGTCGCCCACGATTCCACACATCCCACGGATGTCACAGTCGGCTTTGTGGGGTCGACTGACACCGCCGCAGACGAGTTCGTCATCAATGCGCTGTCTGATGACAAACTCAATGTCTACTATGCCTCGCTCGAAACATCCGCAAGCTCGGCAAACGCAACTGATGGTGTATCCGGTGAAACCGAATCTTCTGACGCCGGCACTACCAGCGAAAACGGTGCCGATAGTATGGATGCTCATACTGGCGTCGACAAGAATGCGGCCACCGCACAGCAGGGTGTTGCCGATTTCGTAGCTCGCGCGGTCAAAATCGTGGTTATCAGCGGCATCGACGTTACCGACGCCAACCGGGAGAGCTGGAACCAGACGTTGACCAATGCGCGTGAAGCCGGTATTCCAGTCGCTCTCATTGATCCAAAGCATGCGCCCGAAGATGAACTGCTGTACGCCGTCATCCTTCACCTCAACACCAACAGTGCCGATTCTGGCGACACTGCCGATACCAAGCCAATGACTATTACTGACGCCGTGCTCACCATCACGCGCGACGAACCCCACGAACGCGAGATCAAAGTCACCGTCTCCTGAGCCGAATCAGCCCCTTGAAGCTGAGAAAGCACCCTGAATCATCCCTGAGCCTTAGTGGATTGCGAAACAAGACGCGGTAGGCTAGGGAATATGAGTGCAACAACAGCCGTGGAAATGCCTGAGATCGGAGCGACCGGTCTTACCCCCAAAGAAGTGGTGCAGCGTATCGAAAGTGGCCAATCGAATGCGGTGAAAACCTCCAGCTCGCGTTCGGTTCAAGATATCGTGCGAGCCAACGTGTTCACGCTGTTCAACGGCATCATCTTCGCCGCGATGGTACTGGTGCTGATCACCGGTTCCTGGAGGGACGCGGTGTTCGGTTTCGTCATCATCATCAACACGGGCATCGGCATCGTCACCGAACTCAGGGCCAAGCGCACGCTGGACAGGCTATCCATCCTCGTGGCCTCCGACTTCCTCGTGCATCGTGACGGCAGGGACGTGGAGGTGCCCCACAACGAGATCGTGCTCGACGACCTGCTGTGGATCCGCGCCGGCGAACAGGTGCCGGCCGACGGGCAGATCATCCAGACCTGGGGACTGGAACTCGACGAATCCATGCTCACCGGCGAATCTCGTACCGTGCGCCACAAGGTGGGGGAGCAGGTGTATTCCGGTGCCACCGCGGTCTCCGGCATGGCATTGGTCAAGGTCAATGCGGTCGGCAGCCATTCCTACGCCGCCACGCTCACCGCGCAGGCCAAGGTATACAAGAAAACCGTGTCCGACCTGAACAAGGGCATCAACACGATTCTGAAATTCATGACCTTCCTCGTGGTACCGCTGTGCATTCTGCTGATTCTTTCGCAGATTCATACGGTCGGCGGTTGGGGCACGGCACTCTCCACCGGCGAATGGCGGCAAGCCGTGGTTTCCGCGGTCGCCGGCGTAGTAGGCATGATTCCCGAAGGCTTGGTGCTGCTGACTTCGCTGAACTTCGCGGTGGCCGCCATGCGTCTCGCCCGTCACAATACGCTGGTGCAGGAGCTTGAATCCGTGGAGACACTGGCTCGCGTGGACGCGCTGAACCTCGATAAAACCGGCACGATCACCGATGGCGGTATCGCCTTCAACCGGCTCGTGATGCTCGGCTCCGCCAATGCGGCTGCGGAACAGGCAGCCACGCAGGCCCTCTACGACTGCTGCAACGAAGAGCAGCCCAACGGCACCGGCCAAGCCGTACTCGCCGGGCTCAAGGCCCAAGGATATGGGGCAGGTGCGGTTGAGTCTCGTGTCCCGTTCTCTTCGGCGCGCAAATGGAGTGCGGTGCGTAAATCCGGCGAGACCTGGTACATGGGAGCGCCGGAGGTGATTATTTCTGCGCTTGAGGGTGACTATTCGTCGGTGTTGCAGCAGGTTAACGAGTATGCCAATGACGGCAACCGTGTGTTGCTGGTTGCGCGGTCTACAGCTCCCCTCAGTCCGCTTCGCGGACGGCTCCCCTCGGAGAGGGGAGCCGAGAAGAGCGAGCTGGCTCCCCTCTCCGAGGGGAGCTGTCGCCAAAAGCGACTGAGGGGAGCAGTTGAGGGAGCCAATGTCTCGGACGACCCGCAACTGGATGTGCAGGCTGAGCCGGTGGCGTTGGTGTTGTGCTCTGAGAAGATTCGCGAGGACGCCGAGCGGACGCTCGCTTGGTTCCGTGAGCAGGGTGTGCGCTGTCGTGTGATTTCCGGCGACAATCCAGTGACCGTGGGTGCCATCGCCCGCAGAGTGAAACTCACCGGCGACCATGAGCCGGTGGCGATGGACGCGCGCGAACTGCCTGAGGACGTGAACGAACTTGCCCGCGTGCTCGAAAACGTCGATGTGCTCGGCCGCGTGCTGCCCGACCAGAAGAAGGCCATAGTGCAAGCGCTGCACACGCAGAACCACGTGGTGGCCATGACCGGCGACGGCGTCAACGACGCGCTCGCCATCAAGGAGGCGGACCTTGGCATCGCCATGGGCAATGCGGCACCCGCCACCAAGGCCGTGGCCCAGGTGGTGCTGGTGGATTCGAAGTTCTCGCACCTGCCGGACGTCGTGGCGCGAGGCCGTCAGGTCATGGCCAATATGGAGCGCGTGGCCAGCCTGTTCCTCGTCAAAACCGTGTACTCCGCGCTGATCTCGCTCGGCGTAGTGCTGACGCAAATCCCATACCCATACCTGCCGCGCCATATCACGTATATCGGCGCTCTCACCATCGGCATGCCCGCGTTCATTCTGGCGCTCGCGCCGAACACGCGCCGCTATATTCCGGGATTCCTCAAGCGCGTGGTCACGTTCGCGCTGCCGGGCGGCATCGCCACCGCGCTGTCGGTGTTGCTGGCTTCATGGACCCTGCCGAACGTCATGGGCTGGGATGTGGTGAACAATGACGCCGATCTGTCGGCTTTGCGCGCCACCAGCGCCATTATTCTGTTTTTGATGGGCGTGTTTGTGCTGGCCCGTGTGGCGAGGCCGCTCAACAGCTGGCGAGGTGCGCTGGTCGCGGGGTTCGCGGCGGCCGGCATCATCGGCGCGTTCATCCCGTTCGTGGCGAACTTCTTCGCGCTGATTCTGCCTACCGGCACTGCGTTGGTGGCCACGCTGATTGCGTTGGGCGGCGCGGCCATGATTTTCGTGATCTGTCTATGGCTGGCTCCGCTGGTCGGCAGAATATTCGGCAATCTACTGCGCCAGCACGGTTTCAATATCTAATAGCGGCGAATTGTCTCACACTTCAAGCCGACACGCCAGAGCCAAAGTAACGTACCCGTACCATTTGTATCGGATAATCAACGGCATCATAAGCCGATTCATGATTTCGGAGGAAGCATGTCCTTACGCGACGACCAGCTGGCTACCCTCAAGGCAGCCGGCAAGGACTTCGATTACTACAACATCGCCAATCTTGACGGCATCGATCATCTGCCGTACTCGCTGAAGGTACTGGTCGAGAATCTGGTACGCAACATCGACGGTGCCAACATCACCGACGAACACGTCAAGACCCTGCTCGACTGGGATCCGAACGCCGAACCCAGCCACGAGATCCAGTTCACGCCGTCCCGCGTGATCATGCAGGACTTCACCGGCGTGCCCTGCATCGTGGACCTCGCCACCATGCGTGACGCGGTCAAGGACCTTGGCGGCGACCCGGAGGTCATCAACCCGCAGGTCCAGTCCGATATGGTCATCGACCACTCTGTGCAGATCGACAAGTACGGCATCGCCGACGCGGTCCAGCAGAACATGGACATCGAATACCAGCGCAACGGTGAACGCTACCAGTTCCTGCGCTGGGGTCAGCAGGCATTCAAGAACTTCCGCGTGGTGCCGCCGGGAACCGGCATTATCCACCAGGTCAACATCGAATACTTGGCCAAGGTGGTCATGAGCAAGGCCGAGGCCAACGGCAACACGCTCGCCTACCTCGACTCCTGCGTGGGCACCGACTCGCACACCACCACCGAAAACGGTCTGGGCGTGCTCGGCTGGGGCGTCGGCGGCATCGAGGCCGAGGCCGCCATGCTCGGCCAGCCGATCTCCATGCTCGTGCCGCGCGTGGTCGGCTTCAAGCTCACCGGCTCCATCCCGGAGGGCGTTACCGCCACCGATGTGGTCCTGACCATCACCGACATGCTCCGCAAGCACGGCGTGGTCGGCAAGTTCGTGGAATTCTACGGCGAAGGCATCGCCTCCGTGCCGCTGGCCAACCGCGCCACCATCGGCAACATGGGCCCCGAGTTCGGCTCCACCTGCGGCATCTTCCCGATTGACAACGTCACGCTCGACTACCTGCGCCTGACCGGCCGCTCCGAAGAACAGGTCGCGTTGGTCGAAGCCTACGCCAAGGCCAACAAGCTGTGGGGCGACGCCTCCGACCCGGATTACGTGGAACCGCAGTACTCCGAATACGAGGAACTCGACCTCGGTACCGTGGTGCCGTCCATCGCTGGCCCGAAGCGCCCGCAGGACCGCATTCTGCTCTCCGAAGCCAAGGAGATGTTCGAGAAGACCGCTCCCGCCTACGAGACCGAGAAAACCGTCAAGGATCCGGTGGCCGTGTCCACCGACTTCCGCGGCGATTTCGACATCGAAAACGGCGACGTGGCCATCGCCTCGATCACCTCATGCACCAACACCTCCAACCCGTCCGTGATGATCGCCGCCGGCCTGATCGCCCGCAACGCACATGCCAAGGGCCTTAAGCCCAAGCCTTGGGTCAAGACCTCGCTGGCCCCCGGCTCGCAGGTCGTGGCCGACTATCTGAAGGCCGCCGGCCTGCAGAACGACCTCGACGCGCTCGGCTACCAGCTCGTCGGCTTCGGCTGCGCCACCTGCATCGGCAACTCCGGCCCGCTGCTGCCCGAGATCTCCGAGGCGATCAACGCCAACGACCTGACCGTCACCGCCGTGCTCTCCGGCAACCGCAACTTCGAAGGCCGCATCAGCCCAGACGTCAAGATGAACTATCTGGCCTCCCCGCCGCTGGTCATCGCCTACGCGCTCGCCGGCACGATGGACTTCGACTTCGAAACCCAACCGCTCGGCACCGACGCGGACGGCAATGACGTGTACTTGAAGGATATCTGGCCCACCAACTCCGAGGTCGCCGCCGTGGTCGACGGCACTGTGAGCCGCGAGATGTTCCTCAAAGACTACGCCTCCGTGTTCGACGGCGACCACCGCTGGAAGGGCCTCGACGTGCCGGAAGGCGAGCTGTTCGCGTGGAACGACAAGTCCACCTACGTGCGCAAGCAGACCTTCTTCGACGGCATGAAGGCCACGCCGGACCCGGTCGCCGATATCCACGGCGCCCGCGTGCTGGCCCTCCTGGGCGACTCGGTCACCACCGACCACATCTCCCCGGCAGGCGCGTTCAAGGCCTCCAGCCCGGCCGGCAAGTACCTGACCGAGCGCGGCGTGGAGCCGAAGAACTTCAACTCCTACGGTTCTCGCCGAGGCAACCACGAGATCATGGTGCGTGGTACGTTCGGCAACATCCGCCTTCGCAACCAGCTGCTCGCCTCCGTGGGCGAGGAGGTGACGCCCGGCGGCTTCACCTACGACTTCCTCGCCAAGAAGCCGACCACGATCTTCGAAGCCTCCCGCGACTACATCGACAACAAGGTGCCGCTCGTGGTGCTCGCCGGCAAGGAATACGGCACCGGCTCCTCGCGCGACTGGGCTGCCAAGGGCACGGTGATGCTCGGCGTCAAGGCTGTGATCACCGAAAGCTTCGAGCGCATCCATCGCTCCAACCTGATCGGCATGGGCGTGCTGCCGCTGCAGTTCCCGGCAGGCGAATCCTATGAGTCCCTGGGCCTCAACGGCACCGAGACCTACGATATCGCCGGCGTCGAGAAGCTCAACGAGGGCGTGACCCCCAAGACGGTCCACGTCACCGCCACCCACGAGGACGGCTCCAAGACCGAGTTCGACGCGGTGGTCCGCATCGACACGCCCGGTGAGGCCGACTACTACCGTAACGGCGGCATCCTCCAGTACGTGCTGCGCAACCTCATGAAGTGACTTATTCTGGCTCCCCTCTCTGAGGGGAGCTGTCAGCGAAGCTGACTGAGGGGGAGTAAAGGTCGGTATCCACCAACGGATGCCGGCCTTTTTCATGCACGTCAGTATGCTATACCGTATAGCATCTTTGGAATGGAGGTTGCCATGACCATGGTCCAAATGAACGTTCGCATTGATGCGAAACTGAAGAACGAGGTCGAAGAAGTCCTCAAGGGCAAAGGCGTATCGGTGAGTGACGTAATCCGGTCGCTGTGGTTGTACATCGCCGACCGCAAGGAAGTGCCGGCCTTGGAAACGACCGCCGAAGAGCAAGCCCGCGAGGAGGAAAAGCAGCGCAAGCTGAAACTGATTCGAGAAGGTGCCGGATACGTGCACAAGGAACTGGTCAAGGCCGGACTGATCTCAGAAGACACCGACCTCATGGAAGGCCTTACCTACAAGCAGTTCCGCGATGAGATAGCTGACGAACGGCTGAAGGAATACAGGCATCAGTCGGACTATGCGCGTTATTTGGAGAAGGAGCGGAGTCTGTCATGAGGCAGTCAAAGCAGGTGTCGATCTTGTGCGACACCAATATCCTTATTTATTACATGCTCTGTACGCCTCGGTTCATCAAGGATGTCATGAAACTGTTCGAGCGATGCGTCGAGCGGGAGGTAAAGCTGTCCTGTGCGTCACTGTCGCTGAAGGACGTGTTCTACATCACCCCGGAACGATTCAAAGAACGATTCATGAATGACGAATCCATGGTCGTTGCGACCACCGCCAAGCTGATATTGCCGGAGGTGGCATGGTCGGGAATCAGCAAACTCAAGGAGCTCATGACAATCGTGCCGATTGGCGCGGAGGAATGTGAATTGGCGCAGTCGTTGCGGCACGCGCATAACGATTTCGAGGATGACCTTATTATCGCCGCCGCACAACAATCCGGGGCCACCTATGTGGTGACGTATGACAAAAAACTAGCCAAGCATTTTCCCGAATATTGCAAAACGCCGGCTGAAATCGTGGCGGCGCTGGCATAGACAAGCGTGTGGCTCCCCTCACGGAGGGGAGCCACCAATGATGTGCCGGCTACTGCGCCTGCAGACGGAACTGCTTCCAGATGTCACTGAGCTTCTGGCCGTTACGCGTGCGCTTCCACACGTCCAGACCGCCGCCGCGACGTCCTCCGGCGGCGGCACGGGCCGCGGCGGTCGGAGTCGGATATTCGGAGCCGTCATCCAGACGGAGACGACCGTTTTCGGTGACCGTGGCAAACCAGCGCTCGCCCTTGCGCGGCCGCTCCCACACCAGACGTTCGCCCGGCACCAGAAGACCCGCGTCAATCACCTGCCGGATCGTGACGCGCCGCGAACTATGAGACGGCCGTGGAGAAGTCTTCGACAACTCATCGACATTCTGCTTGGTCAGATCGCGGGCGTCCTTGTCATACCGGATGCCCCAGTATTCCACGATGAGTCGGACCGCCTCTTCCTGCCGCGCTTCCAACAGGGCAGGTGTGCAGTCAGCGAAATCCTTCAACTGATTGGTCAGCGGGAAACGACGCGAATCCGCGCGCAACAGCATGCGGTCGCGACGTGCCGGATATTCACTCAACCTGTCCAACTGATCCTCAGGGCCCTGCACCAGCGCCATATTGCCGAGTCGGTACATCCAGAAATCATGCTGATCCTGCGGCCAGTCCGCAAACGATTTCGACCGTTCGATATCCAACGGCATAATCGGCAGCGCACTGAACCGGCGTGGTCGATCCAACTGCATGCCGGCCTTCTGCTCGTTGGCGCGAATCAGCAGCAGACGGACCAAATCGCCGTCACCCTGCATCTCGCCATGCAAACGGACCAATGCGCCTTCACGGTCGCCGTCCGAGACATGCAACCCGTTCACGCGCTGGACCAGATAGCCCTTGTCAAGATCACGGATGGCGGCGTTCGCATAACCGCGCCGCTCCAACGCTCCAGTGCGATTCAGCGTGCGGATGCCGGTCACCTGTTCCAATGCGGTCAGAATTTCCAGCAGCCGACGCTCGTCATGGGCACCCAACGATTCCAGCGTGGCCGTGGTTCTGGCGATACGCGAGGCACGAACCACAAACGGCGACAAATCGGCGTCGCCCAGCCCGCGATACGAATTGACCAACGCCCACATGGCCACGGGCTTCCATTCGTGGCTGCGGTAATCATCCAATCCCTCAAGCCGGCTACGCACCTCGGCGGGCAGTACGGTATCGCTGGGGCGCGCGATGATCCGCCACGCCATCGCGTAGGGTGCCAGCACCTGGTTGATGAACGTGGGCACCGTGCCTTTGTCGATGTACGGTTGCAGCACGTCGGCCAGGAAATCCTCGATGAGCTTGTCGGTGGCCGGCTTGTGCGTGAGCACGAGATGCAGATAGGCGAAGAATTCCTCACAGTCATGCGGATCGTCGCCAATCGGGTCAATGATGTCATCCCAACGGGCGGCGTACACGTCAAGTTCGGCGGTCGACAGGCCGGCCGTGGCGCGCGCCTTGAACACGTCGGACGAGGTGAGCGGCAGGCCGCGCATGTTCATCACGTCGAAGATGCGATGCGCGCCGTCGAGATCGTCGGTGGTCACGATGACCAGCGTCACCTCGTTGACCAGATACTGCGCGAATTGCTGGCGTCCGGCATCCGACCAATTGGAAATCTCGTCGTACGTCTTACGGATGTTGGCTACGATATTGCGTTGCGCTGCGGTCGCTAGATCATCGTCGTTCATATCGAACACGGATTCGAGATTGTCTTCCTGCACGTGTTCGCGGAAGAACGCTGCGTCGCGCTCGCGCAACGTGAGGCGAGGCTCGGTGACGATGCCGCGCAGCTTGTCGCCGGGCTCCACCAGCAGCGCATCGAGTTGGCGCATGAGGTCCGGATCGCGCTCCAGATCGCGCAACACGGCGATGATGATCGACAGGGATACCAGCCGCTGCTGCCCGTCGATTACGTCGTAACGGTTATCGCCCTCGCGCACCAGAATTAGCGAGCCGAGGAAGTACGGAGTACCGGGCGACTTGCAGGCGTCATCCAAGTCGCTTACCAGTTGCAGGATGTTCTCGGTCTTCCAGATGTAGGCCCGCTGGAATGAGGGGATCGTGAACCGGAAATCCGGGGTGAACACTTTCCCGAGTGGTAGTTCCTTCGCACTGATTGCCATGTCAGCCCCTTCGTCGCCGGCCTGTGGACGGTATGCCGGCATACCAACTTGTGCTCAAGCCTACCAGTGTTTGCCCGACGGCGGGCACATCACGCCGGCTCGGGCACCGACCCCTCATACAAGTAGAACGAAGACGGGTTTTCTCCCGGCACGGATGCGGGCAGTGACTGCTCGCACACCTGCGTCAGGCCGCGATGCACATAGAACCCGACATCGCATGTGGTGTCCGTGAACAGGAAGTAGTCGCGCACGCCGGCCAGGCGGAACGCGTCCATCAGCGTCTCGAACATGCGCCGGCCCAGCCCGTGGCCGCGCGCCGCCGGGTCAAGTACGAACAGCACCACTTCCGCCGCATAGTCATGCCCGGCGCTCGCGGCCTGGGCGCGCAGCCGTTTGTCGATGCCGAGAATGCCCAGAATCTCGCCGGCGGCCTTGATTCCGCCCTTCGCGAACACGAGCCGCGCCAGCGCGTTCCACGAGTTGATCCGATGCGAGTTGAGCGGGCTCCGATGGTCCAGCGCATCGACGCGCCCCACGATCAGGGCGACCGGCTGGCCGTCCAGTTCGGCGACGAACGCGTTGGTGGTGCGCGCCAGACAGTTCTCCCAGTCCGCTTTGGCCGCCAGCAGACCGGTCCGCTCATCGAATTCGGCATACCAGGTGCGGCGCACCAGGTCGATCAGCGCCGGATAGTCATCCCTACGTAATGTTCGAATAATCGCTTCACTCATATTCCCATTATGACTGATACGGCTCAACAACCGGACGACTTACAGCCGCGCCGGCAGATCGGCCCGCTCCACCAGCCGCGCCATCTGCACGCGGCCCATGTCGAGCTTGTTCGCCGCGGAAGAAAGATGCACCTTCGCCGTACGCTCCGAAATGAACATGCGGGAGGCGATTTCGGCGTTCGTATAGCCCTCGGCCGCCAGCATCACGGCCTCGCGCTCGCGGTCGGGCAGCGCGTCGAGCAGGGCGCGCGCCTCATCGCGGCGCGAACGCGGCCGCGTGACGCTCAGATCGTCGATCAGCTGTTTCTGACTGGCCGTGTTGAACTGCGGCGCGCCCTCGCATACCCCGATGATGCGGCGGATGATATCGTCCGCCGCATCGGTTTTCGACACGAACCCCTCGGCGCCCGCCTCCACCGCGCGTTCCACGGTGCCGGACGGACTCAACGAGGTCAGGATCAGCACGTGCGGCGCGGGGGAGAGCGAGCGCAGCAGACGGGTCGCCTCGATGCCGTCCACGCCGGGCATGGCGATGTCCATCAGCACCACATCCGGCTTTTCCTCGGCAGCCCGCCTCACGCAGGTCTCGCCATCGGTGGACGTGGAGACGACTTCGATGCGCCCGTGGGAATAATCGTTGAGGATCAGGCTCATCGCCTGGCAGATCATCGGATCGTCATCGATGACGCTGACCCGGATCGGCTTGGGCTCTAAGCCGGTGCCGCTTCCGGTCAGACCGCCGCGTTCGGGCTTTCCACCAGACACACTATTCCCGTTCTTCTCACTCACGCTAGCCATCTTAGCTGCGCCAAGGCAGTTGCACGTCGACATGGAACAGGTGCCGATCGTCCATCCCATACCGGCATTGCCCGTTGACCGAGTGCACGCGCGCTGCCAAACCAGGCAGTCCGGCCCCATGGGCCCGCTGCGTCTCGGTCGCATCCGTGGCGATCGGATTGCTGATATGGATATGTACGCCCGCCTGCGGCGTGGCGGAGACCTCCAACGACACCGGCGCTCCGGGCGCGTGCCGCCGCGCGTTCGTCAATCCCTCCTGGATCGCGCGGTAGGCCACCTTGCCGATTGACTCATCCATCACGCTCAGCTGCTGGATATCGATCCAGGTGTTGAGCGACGTGCCCGAGTTGCGCGTGTCCGCAATCAGCGCATCCAGCGATTCGCGGGTCAGCGACGTGTCGTCGGACGGGGCGAGCTGCTCCCATGCCTGGTGCGGGTTGCGCAGCATGTCGATGATCGAGTGGGCCTCGTCCAATGCCCCGGCCGACTGCCGACGGATGTCCTCGGCCTTATCCGCCAACGATTGCGCTTCGGGGGAGTCGCCGAGCTTGGCCGCCTCCGCCTTGAGCGCGCTGGCGTTCAGGGCCATCAGGGACAGGGAATGCGCGAGGGTGTCGTGCGCTTCGGCTGCGATGGCGTCGGCGAGCTGCTGGTTGGTCAGGTCGGTCTGCAGGGTCGCGGCATGCGTGGTGGCCGCGCTGGCCACCGCATTCGCCGTGCGCAGGCGGGCGCGCGAACGGATATGCAGGCCGATGAGCGTAGCGATGGTCACGAACACCAGTGAGGCCACCGTGGCGGTGATGATGACGGTCGGCTCCTCCACCAGCATCACCATCGGGGAGCCTGAATCGCCGCCGGTATGCGGTTGAGCGAAAATCAGATGCCAAATCGAGGCTTTGGGCTGTTGCAGGGCGTCGCGGAGCTGGGAGATGAGCGTCACGATGGTGCCGCCAACCGTGGCGCGGATGGTCGTGTTCCGGTTTGAACGACGGGCGAGCAATGAGGTCATCGCCATCAGTGCGATGAGCGAGTCATACGGGAACACGACCACCAGCGCGCAGGCGATCCAGAACGTCGCCTTCGGGTATTCGCTGCGGGCCAAGAGCAGGAACCCTGCCGGGAATGCCAGCAAGGTGCAGAGGACCATCAGCGTGTATCCTGCGGAATCCTGCGCAAAATTCTGGGCGAAGAACGAGGTTTGCGCCATGCACATGAAACTGGCCAATGGCACCATAACGACCGAACACCATACGCGCGTAGTCACGGGCACCTCGTCCGTATCCGGTGTAGGAACCGGGGACCCCGTGCCGGGCATAGGGCGAGCGTCAGGCCGTGAGCCGGGTCGGAAACCGGGGTATGGCCCGGCGGCGCGTTGTGGGTTCGTCATGCTTTCCACTGTATGACCTGCATCCGGCCCCGCCACTGGACATGCGGGCACCGTTATCACCTCCGTATTGCCCGAACAGGCAACGAACAATGACCGTTCGTCCACTAACGTCGCTGTTTCGCGGCCGGTAGCGTCGTGCTCACATCCCTATTTCGGGGAAGATACGAGAAGGAGCACATCATGTCCAACCACAACATCGCCCCGCAGCCGGTTCCCTCATCCCCACAGCAGTACCAGCCACAACAGCCTCAGCCTCAGCCGCCGCAACCGCAACATCTGCATACCACCATCTGCGGCATCGCGGCCGTGGTGTTTGGCGCGTTGGGTTTGGTGCTGAGTTTTATTCCCATCGTCAACAATATCGCCGCAATCCTTGGCTTCATCGGCGTCATACTGGCGATTATCGCCATAGTGGGCACCTTCCGGGGCAAGAAACGCGGCAAGGTGCTGTCCATTGTGGCGGCGGTGCTGTCGGTGTTGGCCATTGTGATCACGCTGGCCATGCAGTCCGCTGCCAGCAAGGCCATTGACGATTCCATTAAGGAGTCCAAGGGCATCGACACGTCACAATCCTCATCATCAAAGTCCGCGGGCAAATCGTCTGATGCCTCCAAGAGCAAGGCATCCGAGCAGAAAGCGCAGGGCGAGCAGGATTTGGAAGGTGATATCGAAGGTGCCCACGTGAAAATAGTCTCCGCCGTGAAAAGCGTCAACGACTATAACGGCAAGCCCACCGCTCTGGTGACTTATGAATGGACGAACAACACGTCCAAGAACAACTCGTTCGCCACTTTGGCTCACCCGAACGTGTTCCAGAACGGCACCGAACTGGAGACGGCAGTATACTTCGATCAGCCTGAAGGCTATGACGCGAATTCGTATTTGGCCCAAGCACAGCCCGGGACCGCGGCAACGGTGACGCTGGGCTATGTGCTGCAAGACGATTCGCCGATTACGGTGGATGTCACTGCGTTCCTATCAACGGATCAAGACACCAAGGTGACGCATACCTTCACGTTGCAGTGAATCGCGCGGCGGTCCAAGCTGCGATCGAATGTCAATCGAATCTCAAGTGCATGCCACGCGCATGGTGGAAACGCCCGTTACGCTTTGAGATGAGCAGAACGAGCCGATCGATCATATTCATGGAATGTTCAGCTTTGTTCCTCTAAGATTGGTACTGGAACAAACGCTAAAGGAGCGATTATGACATTCGGTCAGCAGCCCCAGAACAACGGGCAATACAACCCGCAATACAACACGCCTGATTACAACGCCGCCCAACAGTCTGGATATGGCCAGCAATACGCACAGTCCGGTTACGGCCAGAACTACTATGCCCAGCCGCAGGGCGCTCCCACCTACCAATACGTGCCGCAGGGTACTGGTGCCGGTGCGGGTGCGGCCACCATCAACACGACGATGACCTACAACTATGAGGAAGCCCGCCGAGTCTCAGTGACCAAGGTGTACGGCGAGATGACCATCGGCATCCTCGTCACCGCCGTGGTCGCCGTGCTCGGCCAGATCACTGGAGCCTACTACAGCTTCCTCATGGCCACCGGCATGGTGGGCCTCATCGGCCTGTGCGTGGTGCAGATTGCCCTGGCCGTGGTGCTCGGCATGCGCGTCACCAAGATGAAGTCGGCCACCGCGCGCGTCATGTTCTATGTGTACGCCGCATTGATGGGCTTCACCTTGAGCTCGATCTTCATGGTCTACGACCTCGGCTCGATCGGCGTGGCACTCGGTGTCACCGCCGCGTTCTTCTTTGCGCTGACCATGTTCGGCATGACTACCAAGTTCAACATGCTCAAGGCCGGCCCGATCCTGATGATCGGCCTGATTGTGCTCATCATCTCGCAGATCGTGCTCGCCTTCGTGCAGGTCGACGGCATGACCAAGATCGTCTGCGCCATCGGCCTGATCCTGTTCGCCGGCATGACCATCTACGACGCGCAGTCCACGCGCGCGCTGCTGACCGAATACGAGGCCCAGGGCCCGGAAATGGTCAAGAAGATCTCCATCCTGTGCGCCCTGAACCTGTACCTCGACTTCGTGAACATGTTCCTGTACATCCTGCAGCTGCTCGGCAACAGGGACTAGCCTCGACAGCCGATTGGCGAGCGGCATGTAGCCTGCCCGTCAAACGTCACAGCCCGACCACATTGTGGCCGGGCTTTTTCATGTCTGTCACATTCGCACGTTAGGCTGGCTCCCCGTGAAAAGACAAGAACTCGTAGGCATGCTGAGCCTGTTGTTGACCGCGCTGATCTGGGGTTTTGCGTTCGTGGCGCAGGTCCAGGGCATGGATTCGATGTCGCCGATGTTCTTCAACGCCGCGCGCTTCACGCTGGGAGCACTGTCTTTGGTGCCGATTCTGCTGTGGATGCGTGGCCGGGGGAGCGCGGATAAGGGCGATACAGCCGGGGCCGATGTCGTTGGGACCGAGGCATCCGTGGCCGTCTCCACAGATGCCGCATCGAACGGTGCATCCGACGTCGTTACCATCACCGGTGCCAAGCTGAATGCGAACAAGCCCGATTCGGCCGTGGCGCGATTGCTCGCCAACCCGGTGGTCATTTCCGTGATCTGCGGCATCGTGCTGTTCACCGCCAGCACCCTGCAGCAGTATGGCATTCTGTACGGCAAATCGGCCGGCCGTGCGGGATTCCTGACCGCCATGTACATCGTGATGGTGCCGTTGCTGGCCTTCGTGTTCCTGCGCCGGCGCATCGGCATGCTGGTGTTCGTGGCCGTGGCGCTGTCCATCGCCGGCTTCTATCTGCTGTGCATCACCGATGGTTTCGGTTCGATCGGCCTGGCGGATATCCTGCTCGTGTTCACGGCCGTGCTGTTCGCCGTGCATATTCTGGTGATCGATACTTTGGGCGGCACCGTGGACGCCATCAAGCTTTCATTCGGCCAGTTCTGCACCACCGCCGTGCTGAGCTGGGCGGGTTCGCTGATCGAAGGCTCGGTCGACTGGGCCGGCGCTGCTCATTCCTGGATTCCGATTCTGTACGCCGGCATCGGCTCGGTGGGCATCGCGTACACCTTGCAGGTGGTCGGCCAGCAATGGGTGCCACCGACGCGAGCCAGCCTGCTGATGAGCCTCGAATCGTTCTTCTCGGCGGTAGGCGGTGCGTTGCTTCTCGGTGAAGTGATGACCCCGCGCGGCTACCTCGGCTGCGCCCTCATCTTCCTCGGCACCCTACTGGCCCAAGCGCCGGCCAGGCTGCCGAAGTGGCCGCAACGGTGAATGAATCGGCCGCAGGCCGATTCCATAGCACCTCAGTCCGAGGTCTTAGGCGCTTCGCCCACTTGCGGCGCGCCGTTGATGTCGCGGTGGATGTTCTGCATCTGTACCTCGATGTTCTGCAATGAGCGCGCGCAGTCGAGCAGCGTCTGGGAATGCTCGGCGAGCTTGTTGTCCGGCAAATCGGTCTTGTAGCGCAGCGCATGCTCCAGCGACGCCCAATAATCCATGGCGATGGTGCGGAACTGCACCTCCACCGGCGTGTAATGCGCGCCCGAGGAGAGGAACACGGGCACCGCGTAGATTACGTGCAATGAACGATACCCGTTCTGTTTCGGGTTCTTGATGTAATCCTTGACGCGCAGCACCTGAATATCGGACTGCGACGACAGATAGTTGGACACGGAATACACGTCGTCGCGGTAATTACAGATCACGCGGATGCCGGCCACATCGAACAGATTGTCCTTAATCGAATTGACGCCGATCGGCAGACCCTTGCGCTCCAGTTTGCCGATGATCGAGCTCACCGACTTCAGACGGCGTTCCATATGATGTATCGGGTCATGGCTGAACCGCACCTGGAACTCGTCGTCGAGAATCTCCAGTTTGGTGCTGATCTCGTACATCGCGCCTTCATACACCTGCATGAGGTCAACGAATTCAACGACCTGTTCGGGAGTGAAGGTGCCTCCCGGAAGATCCAACGCTTTGAGACGGGCTTGCAGATCGGAGGTTTTGAGTCGGCTATGTCGGTCAAGTATCACGTCCACCAATATACTCGGCGGATTCCAGCCAATCTGGACGTTCGCGGGGAATCTTTCCAAGAACCCATAATTTGACATCGTGACAACCAATGGCATACGTGACCGGAGCATGACGAACCCCGTCGATAGAATCGGTCGTTATGAATGAAGACATGATGACCGAGGCGGAGCGCGCCTCGATTGCAGCCGATGGAACCGATGGTTTGCTGGGGAAACGCGGCAAGGGCGTGTTCCATATCCATACGCTCGGCTGCCAGATGAACGTGCACGATTCCGAGCGCATCGCCGGCGTGCTGGAGGCCAATGGCTACGTGCCTGCAACCGAGGACCAGATCAATGACAATGACCTCGATTTGCTGGTGCTCAATACCTGTGCGGTACGCGAGAACGCAGCCGAACGCATGTATGGCACCATTGGCCGATTCAATCGCGTCAAACTGGTTCGGCCGAACCTGCAGATCGCCGTTGGCGGCTGCATGGCCCAGCTTGACCGCAAGAAGATCGCGGATACTGCGCCATGGGTTTCCGCGGTGTTCGGTACCAAGAACATCGAAGATCTGCCCAAGCTGTTGGATCAGAATCGTGCGACCGGCAAGGCGCAGGTCCAGGTCACTGAACAATTGCGGCAGTTCCCGAGCCAGCTTCCCGCCGCCCGCGCCTCCCGCATCAGCTCGTGGGTGGCGATTTCCGTGGGCTGCAATAACACCTGCACGTTCTGTATTGTGCCCACCACGCGAGGCAAGGAAAAGGACCGCCGCCCCGGTGACATTCTTGATGAGATTCGCCAATGTGTGGCCGATGGTGCCAAGGAGGTTACGCTTCTCGGCCAGAACGTGAATTCGTTCGGTTATGGTATTGGCGATCGATACGCTTTCAGCAAGCTGTTGCGCGCCTGCGGCACCATCGACGGTCTCGAACGCGTGCGCTTCACCTCGCCGCACCCGGCCGCCTTCACCGACGACGTCATCGCCGCGATGGCCGAAACGCCGAACATCATGCACCAGCTGCACTTCCCGCTGCAGTCCGGCTCCGACCGCATCCTGCGCGCGATGCGCCGCTCCTACCGCTCCGCCAAGTTCCTCGACATACTGGGCCGCATCCGCGCCGCCATGCCCGACGCGCAGATCTCCACCGACATCATCGTCGGCTTCCCCGGCGAAACCGAAGAGGACTTCCAGCAGACCATGGACGTGGTGCGCCAGGCGCGCTTCTCCTCGGCGTTCACGTTCATCTACTCGCCACGCCCCGGCACGCCGGCCGCCGCAATGGAACAGATTCCGCGCGACGTGGTGCAGGACCGGTTCGACCGTCTGGTGGCGTTGCAGGAGCAGATCACCGAAGAGAACCTCGCCACATTCGAGGGCCGCGACGTCGAAGTGATGATCACCGGCAAACTCGGCAAGAAGGACACCGACACCCACCGTGTCACCGGCCGCGAGAAAACCGGCGTGCTGGTGCACATCGGCGTGCCTGAAGGCGAACCGGTACCTGAAATCGGCGATTTCGTCACGGCCACCGTCACACACGCCGGCCGCCATAATCTGCTTGCCGACCCCGACGTGGCCGCCGGCCAGACCTATTCCGTGCGGCACTGAGGGGGCGTATATGACGCAACGAGTCGTCTCCATCGTCGGTCCCACCGCGTCCGGCAAGACGGGGTTGGGCATCGCCATCGCCCGGCGTCTGGCCGAAGCGGGGGAGCGGGCCGAAATCGTGAACGCGGACGCCTACCAGATGTACCGTGGCATGGATATCGGCACCGCCAAACCCACCGCCGAGGAACAGGCGGCCGTGCCGCACCATCTCATCGACATCATCGACCCCGAAGACACGATGAGCGTGGCCCGATTCCAGCAGCTTGCGCGCGAGACCATCGCCGACCTGCAATCACGTGGCATCCGGCCGATTCTCGTCGGCGGCTCCGGCTTGTACGCCAGAGCGGCCATCGATGACATCACCTTCCCCGGCACCGATCCCGACGTGCGCACACGTCTTGAGGAACGCGAGAAAACCGAGGGTGCCGGTGCTTTGTTCGACGAGTTGCGGGCCAAAGACCCCGAGGCCGCCGCGCGCATGGACCCACGCAATCCACGCCGCACCATCCGTGCGCTGGAGGTCATCGAGCTTACCGGCAAACCGTATTCGGCCAGTCTGCCGCGCTACCGGTACGTGATTCCGTCCGTGCAGATCGGACTCGACCTGGACCGCCCGGATTTGGACCATCGCATCGATTTGCGCACCAAGCAGATGTATGACGATGGGTTCATCGAAGAAGTCGAACGGTTGCGCCCGCATCTGGGTGCCACCGCCGTACGTGCGCTCGGCTATCAGCAGATCATCGACCTGCTGGACGGCATCTGGGATGTGAACGACGCCTTCGCGGACATCGCACAGAAAACCAAGCGACTCGCCCGCAAACAGATGGGATGGTTCGGCCGTGACCCGCGCATCCACTGGCTGCAGGCCCTGAACCCGAAACTGGTCGACAACGCGATGGCCATTATCGCGCACGCCGACGCCGGCGACTACGACCCGATCGACGCCCGAGCCGACGAATACACCCAGCATCATCTGGGCGATATCACGGCGTAGGAATCAGCCAAAGGCCGATGCAATCACCCGCAATCAGTGTGCAGGCCCCTGATTCCAGCCGGCGATCAAGAACACACGCGTCGGATTCGCCGGGCGTAGTATCGCGTCGAACATCGTCTCCAGTGCAGACGTGTCGCCCCGATATGCCGAGTGCTTGGCGGAGCGATACTCCTCGCGCGTCACTGAGCCCCAGTCGAGATCCCAGCCGGCGTCATGCGCCAAGCGTGAACCGAATATACGCAGCACCATCGCATTGCCGCCACGGAACGGATGCAGATAACCGAGCTCATCATAAATAGAAGCGAACGCGTGAACGAACACGTCGCGATCCAACGCATGCAGGTTGCGCTTGTCCGCCAACTCCATCGCGATGTTGTGCGCGCCGGTCTCAATGAGCCCAGCCGGGAAGAACGCCTCAGGATTCGCGGCTCGAGCCCGGTCGTTCGTCACCTCGCGTGTGGTGTTTGAGGTACGCAACTTGCCCGCATCCTCAAACACGCCTTCGAACAGCCCCTTATGAATGGCGGTCAGCTCATCCAAGTCGCCAGACGGATTCCATCGACGTTCCGCCAACAACACGGTACGTGCGAACACCGCATCCGCCCGATCCGTGGCATGATCATCCAGACTGCCGGCAGCCAGACGATCCTTTCCGGCAGGGTCGGCGGCGGCGCGCAGACGCATGGCGGTCTGTTCGTCCGCCACGTCGATGAGATGGGTCACGGGCTTCAAGCCGCGTTCGTAGGCAGCCGCGGCGCGCATCGTTGCCTCGCCCGGCGTCATCGCTTCCAGTGCGCAGTTCTTGAGTGCAAATGCGACTGCGCTCGCACGCTCTGCGGGTGTCATGCAACCCATGATAAGGCATATTCGCGCCCCAGCGGGGAATCGACTCAGACGAACGCGGCGAATCGGCTGTCGGGATTCGTCAATCGACCATATCGTCACGGTGTCGTCACCAACCATGCACCCCCGTACTAGTAGAATCAGACCCGATATGGCACGAACAGCATCCTCCAACAGCACCAAACCCCGTAAATCCAAAGACAACGGGTCTACCCATGATGGCGAAACCAAGGTCCAGCCCGAGCTTGACCTCGAACCTGAGCCGTTGTGGAAGAAGATCCTGCTCGCGATTCCGCGCGCGTTCGGCTCCGGCGTACGCGCCGTCACCGGCGTCGGCGAATACGATCCAGCCTACCGTCGTGACGGTTTGTGCTTCCTGCTGCTCGTGCTCGCCGTACTGTTCTGCGCGTCCGAATGGTTCCGCGTCAGCGGTCCATTCGGCCAGCTGCTTCACGCCATCGCGGCCGGTGTGCTTGGTCTGATGAGCGTCGTGCTGCCGGTGTTGCTCGCCGCCGTGGCCTTCCGACTCATGCGCAATTCCGGTAAAGGGTCCAATAACCCGCGTGTGGTCACCGGTTGGGTGCTGCTCATGTGGTCGATTTGTTCGATCATCGACGTGGCGATCGCCGCCGACCACACCGGATTCGACATCACGATTCTGCAATCCGCCGGCGGCCTGTTCGGCTTCTTCCTCGGCTCACCGCTCGCCTGGGGCCTTTCCAACGTGTTCGCCATCATCATTTTCGTGGTCGTCGGCCTGTTCTCCTTGCTGATGATTACCGGCACCCACGTCACCGATTTGCCGGAGGATGCGCGCAAAATCGCCGCTAAAATCCAACGCAAACCGTATGTGCCGATGGGCCAGGAGACGGATGGGAGCGCCAGCCAGTTCCCCAACGAGGTCCGTGTGGGAGATACCACTCTCGCCTTTGCCGACGGTGTTCCCTCGCATGACGGCGACGATGACGGAAGCGACAACGATCAGGCCGGCGATGCACGGCCCAGCCTGTTCGCACGACTGTTCGGCCGCAAATCCAAGACCGAAGACGACAAAACTCTTGACAAGTATGCTGCCGACGATCCATTCGACCGTGCCGCCAGCCAGCATGGTGCCACCGCCGAAACCCCGGTGGTCGATCCGATGACCGGCGAGATTATCGGTGCGCGAACCATTGCATCGTCTTCGTACGACGGCCGTCCGCACCTATCCAGCCCTGCGCCTGCTGCCGATGCAGATGATGGCGACGCTTCCCGAACCCGCGTCATCACCAGTGGCCAGACCGTCGCCATGCCCGGTGGGGGAGCGGTAGACGACCCGTGGGCACCCAGTGCCGCCCAGGCCGGTACTGTCGCGCTCGCAGGGGCAGCCGGTGCGATGGGAGCGGCCGGAGCCGCCGGTGCCGCGGGCGGGGCGGGCCCCGGCCATCCACGTT
>OAZX01000169.1_pt1 | contig 42249 bp, 38 predicted proteins | sample 1495341 | NCBI WGS metagenome assembly OAZX01 (sample SAMEA2580119, study PRJEB22360) | human gut metagenome | biome: human gut; feature: human-associated habitat; material: faeces | place: Denmark | collected 2008/2010 | reverse complement strand
AAGTCGGCTTTGCGTCAGATCAGGACCTCCCGGAGCTAGTCTCCGGGAGTTTGGGTTTGATGGGTATCGGCCTCGTTGGCCGGCATCATCTCCAATCCGAACGAGGCAGGTTTGCGGATCTGCCTCGTTTTGTATTAATGCAGTTTACGAATTGCTGAATCTATCTACTCCCGAACGTCGATTCTGATATTGTCCTCAGCAGTTTTCTAATGGAGACTCATTGCATGCGTCAGGTTTTCCGTATGCGGCCGTGGATTTTCCCGCCCGAACCTCAGGCAATTCAGGAAATCTTTGTCCGCTATGGTGTAATCCGCGATTTTGCCAAAGGCGCCGTCATGGAGCACGGCGGCAAGGGAGATGCGGCCCAAGTCGGCTTTCTCACAAAAGGATTGGCCACATTCTCTTGTCTGGACGTGCAGTCGCAGACGCATATCTTCGCTTTGCTTGCTCCGGGCCGAGCCTTAGGTGACCTCGATGCACTTAACCCGCACCGCGTAGCCGTCCAAGTCGATTTCATCCGGCCTTCCAGCGTCTTGATTGTTCCGCGCGCACGTTTTCTGGAATCACTGCGTGCGTCCGTTGAAATGATGGAAATTTATGCTGACCTCGCCATCCTGAAGCAGGAGTCCGCACTGGAAGGCATGCTTGCTAACTTCACGCTTGATCTTGAGGCGCGTCTGCGCGTTTTTCTGTTGTCAGCCATAACCAGCTTCGCTGAACTGGAGCGCGGCGGCTGGAACTTATGTCCGCTCGGGCTCACCATTACGGAACTATCGCGGATTTTGTCAGCGGACCGCAGCTGGGTGAGCACGAAGGTTAATGATTGGATAAAGCTTGGCGACGCACGAAAAGACGGCCGCAAGCTTTATCTGCACGGCCGTCTCTTTGATTCGGTTTGGGATTGGGGCTGCGGAAAACAAAACCAGCGTTCCTCTCCCGAAGGCCTCAAGGCTGAGCCCAAACCGATCGAACACTACGCAGAGCTTCGAAGAAAGCGGGCAGGACTTTAGCTGAGCACCTCAACAAAAGCGATGACGCATGCCGGCAGAGTTCCTGGTCAAGTCGCCCGAAGTCAGCGCAGCGGTGATCACCAAGCAGGCGGTACATACGGATTTGACAGGTGCGGATGTCGGCATTTTTTTAGCTCAAATTGATCCAATGAAGCGGGTTTCGTTCTGAAGTGCCGCCGAATGGGCTTAGCCGACGCTTGAACGGCAGCTCTTGAGTGCTCAGCAGTGCGCAAGGTGCTGTCAGCGGCATGCCGCAAAAAAACGTCCGAATTGTTGAGTGCTCAACAATGGAGCGCTTACGGATGAAGTGAAATTTGGAGTGCGCCAAATTGAGCGGCATCAAGGATGAAGAAGCGGTGGTTTTCACTGTTGTCGGCTTGGCAGCTCTTTTTTATTCATTCATGACTTGCAGACCTGTCGTTTGGCGAGCATTGCAGAGGTTCATTCGAAGGATGTTGATTTTCTCTCGACGCACTTTGTCGTCGCACTTGCTGCCGGATTTGTCAACACAGAGTAGTTTGCAGTCTGGCCATTGCACCATATCTTTCTCTCAGACCGCGAATGCTCTCGGTCACAAGACTTGGTCTATTTGCGACGCGTCTCAGGTTGACCACATGATCGAAAAGGACATCAAACTCTCGAAGCTGAAGAAAGAAATCAAGGACGCTATGGATGAGGGAAGCAGCAGTTTCTTTACTGCATTCGGCGGTTTGAATGTCAATCGCGACTTTGAAGTGCTCAATGCGGAGAATCAGCCGATTAAAGGACTTTATGCCGCAGGTCTGGAAGTCAGCTGCATGATTGGGCATACGTATACGACTTGGACTTCTGGCTATGCCTTCAGATTTTCTTGCTGTTCGGGCCGTCATGCCGCATTGAGTGCGGTTGAAAAGGCGGGTCTCTAAAACGTTTTCCTCTCCTTCAGTTCATATCCAGCGACTCCATGGATTCCTCCGCTGAAGGTTCTTTTCCGCCGACTTCTCGGACATTTTCGAGTTGTCGGCGGTTTTTCTTCCATTTCTTTTAAGTGTATTTCAGCATTCCATGACCACTATTCGTCGTCAGCGTTTTAAGCACATCATTGGCCGCACAGTACTGCTCATCTTCGGCATGTTTCTTGCCGCTTTCGGTATCGCCTGTACGACGACGGCAGGATTAGGCACGACGCCGATCAGCACAGTTCCCTATACGGCCTCTGCGATAACAGGGCTGTCGTTTGGCACCTGTACGGTGATACTCAACTTCTTTTTCGTTGCTGGGCAGATTGTGGTGCTGCGCAGCCGGTATTCGCCATTTAATCTGCTGCAAATTCCAATTGGGTTCATTTTCGGTGCTTTCATTGATCTGTCAATGCATCTCGTAGGCAATGTTCAGATGCCGAATTGGTTTTTAGCGGCTGTACTTTCTCTTTTCGGGAATCTCATTCTGGCACTCGGCACTGTTATTCAGATTCGCTCCAAAACGATTGTCCAGCCAGGAGAAGGTTTTGTGATTGCCATTGCGGCACTTGTGAAGTCTTCTTTCGGATCAATGAAAATTGCCAATGATATTTCTCTCACAGCAGTTGCTGCGCTTATGGCATTGCTTGAGATGGGTCATTTGATTGGTATTCGAGAGGGGACGTTGGCTTCAGCGCTGATGATAGGACTTTTTGCCAAATGGATTGACCAGCTGATCAATCGGCGTGCAGTTAAAGTTCAGTCTGCTGAACCGCACGAAGTGCCGCTGGATACTGCTGTGCAGACCGACATCGAGAAGACTGCTGAAGTGTCGATGTCGGAAGCCAAGCAGGAAGCGGCGAGTTAAGCATCAACCCCTAAAATAATTGTTTACGTATTTCTGGTTTGTACGGCTTCGCAAGAAACGGTACGGCTGTGCCGAGCTTTAGCCGTACCGTTCTGAGGGGGACTTTTCGATTGTTTTAGATGAGAATCCCCAATTCTTTTTTGAACCTTGCAACAATCGGAGCCATCTTTTCAGGATTAGCCATAAGGGATGGATCAACCAAAATCTCTGCTTGTTCGGGCGTCATGAGTCCCATCGCGACAACAGCATCCTTCACATTGCAGCGGTGCTTTTCACAGTAGTGGGCGACTTCAACGCCTTTGGGATATCCAAAGGTCGCTGCGACTACCGTCGAGAGGGCAATGGAACTTTCGGCTTCTTCTTTGCAGCGAGATTCGTTGGCGGTGATGCCTTCGACGCAGTCGCGGCGCAGGATCACGATTTCTTCACCAACGAGCTGGAGATTTTCAAAGAGGCATTTGTAGAACGTAGCGTCCCAAACGTTCAGGTCGAGTTCACCTTCATCAATAGCCATCGTGATGGCGACATCATTGCCGCAGACCTGATGTCCGATCTGGATGACCATTTCAGGCACGGTTGGGTTGATTTTTCCCGGCATGATGGAGCTGCCCGGAGCACAAGCGGGAAGGTTGATTTCCATCCAGCCTGCCCGCGGACCGGAGCTCATAAGCCGCAGATCCTTGCAGATCTTAGAGAGTGTGGCGGCAATGGTTTTTACGGCGCCGGAAACGGTGAGAATAAAGTCTGAATTCTGGAAGCCGTCAAAAAGGTTGGGATTGGGCCTGACAGATTCGCCCAGTTCGGCTGAAATTGCCTTATAAAAGGCATCCATGTAACCCGGTTGGGCTCCGAGACCGGTGCCGACGGCGTTGCCGCCCATGATTAGTTCAAAGCAGCTCGGGCGCAGAGCCTTTAGTGCTCGTGCCTGACGCCGAATCGCAGAAGCAAACCCCGAAAATTCCTGTCCAAGGGTGATTGGCAGCGCGTCTTGCCAGCAGGTACGTCCGACTTTGACGATGTGTTCGAAGGCCTTCGCTTTGGCATCGAAGGCGTCGGCAAGCTTTTCGGCTTCGCAAACAATTTTGTCAAGTCGCGGCGCAATTGCCAGGTGCGTTGCGGAAGGAATCGTATCGTTAGTGGACTGCGCCATGTTGACATGGGTGTTGGGATGAACCACGTCTTGTCCTTTGTGACCGGTGAGAATTTCATTTGCCAGATTGCCGATCACTTCATTGACATTCATATTGACGCATGTGTAGCCGCCGCCTTGCCACATGTCGAGCGGAAATTCCTTTTCGTAGCTGCCGGCGATCACCTTGCCGCAGGCGGCGGAAATCGCTTGGGCGATTTCAGGCTTCATAGCGCCGATTTCGGCATTCGCTTTGGCACAGGCCTTTTTGATTTGGCAGAGTGCTTTGTGCATATCAGGGTAGGCAACGACGGGAAAGCCTGCTGCTCCCGATACTTTCATGTTGCGGATGGTTTGAATGCCGTAATAGCGGTCGTTGGGAATTTCCATTTCACCTAAGCAATCGCGTTCGATTCGCATATTGGTCATTTTCGAAAAACTCCTGTAGAAAACAAGATGAGTGGGTTATTCCGGGTATGTCAGAGCAGCATGCGAGCCAGCATTAAGCCGAAAGGCACCGCGGCTGCAAGACTGATGCACCCAGGAATGAAGAAAGGGTGATTGATGACAAACGAACCGTTCCAGCGGCGGCCCATGAAGGAACCCGTGTCGTCGCACGAAATTGCAAAGGCTGTTGTCGGGTAAACGTTCGTGATGTAGAGAGCAGAGCAGGCAACGAAGGAGCCCACGATTGTGGCGGCATCAACACCCAGGCTTGCCGCAACGGGACAGATCAAGGCAGCGGTAGATCCCTGACTGAAGAGGACGGCAGACGCCAAGAAGAACACCACGGCCAAGAGATACGGATACTGCTCGAGGAGTGCAACTGCAGATTCTTTGACCTCCGGGAGATGCGCATTGATGATGGTGGAGGAAAACCACACAATGCCGAGTACGACGATCAGGCTTTCGGCTCCGCTTTTAAAGATGGGGGCGTCTTTGATCGTGGCGAGATCCACTTTGCAAAAGAGGTACATCAGCCAAGCACAGAACATCATGATCATGACGATGAGATCCCGGCTGCTGAGCGTGTGACCAATTTGATTTTTAAAGAGCAGCAAAAGAACAATGACCGATACGCCGCTCAAAAAGATCAGCACGGATAGTTTTGCTTCGTGAGTTGTAGGCTTCGCTTTTTCTTCCTTGGACTGCATGGAGACGAGTCCTTTTTTCATCCGTTCCAGGAAGATCGGGTCTTCAGAAAGTTCTGTTTTGCCCTGCAGACTCGAGATGACCGCACAGATGGCGGCGGCGAATGCACTAGTCGTGATGATGACAAGCAGTACTGCAGCGAAAGAAACATGCATCGGTTCGACCACTGCAAACATCGCTGCGGTAGCGGCAGAAATGGGGCTCGCGGTACACGCAATTTGGCTTGCAATGACACTGCTGGTCAGGGGCTGGGCAGGCCGAACATTATTCTCCTTGGCTACTTCCTGAATGACGTTTAAAACGCTCATTGCCATGTAGCCCGTCCCGCCCAAAGTCGTCAGCATGAAGCAGACAGCTGGTGCAAGTGCATTGATGTATTTCGGATTGTTCCGCAGAAGTTTCTCGGCGCATTTCACCATGAACGCAAGGCCGCCCGCGCGCTGCATGACGCTGATGGCCAGAATGACGGTCATGATGATGAGCATGACGTCTACCGGAATAAATCCGGGTTTTAGTCCGAAAATGGCGGTTGCGGCGATCATGCCGACAGCGCCGGCCATACCGACACCGATGCCTCCGAGTTTGGCACTGTAGGCGATGATGCCTACGAGCAGTAAAATTTCTAGCCAAAGCATTTGATTGCTCCTCTGGTTGTCAAGAAAATGGGCATTCTTAAAGCGCACCCAATAGAGAAAGTTGATTTGGAGACAGCAATTCAAGAGTGCTTAGCTCGTTCCACCAGCGTGCGGCAGTTTCGCTGCCGGCAATAGGACTGACGCAGGATGAAAACTTCGCTTTTCGATCGCTTTCCGAAAGCGGTTTTTCGGGATTGCCTTTAGCGAGATCGTTGGCCAGACATACGACGCCGGATTTGGTTTTTATGCGAATTCGAACGGGTGCTGTGCCGATGAAACCCAACTTGGCTAGGTCGGGATCTATTTCCATCGTCATCTTCTTCATGAGAGCTTGAATTCGAACATCAAGCACTTTGTCGTCAGTGAATTCCTCAATGCCGGTTCTTTGGTAGACAAGACGAGATGCCAGAGCAAATTCCATAGAAAACTTTGCTTCGACTGCATTTCGCGGGCACTGACTGATCAGTTCTCGAGGACCGAGAAGACTGACCCCCAGGTGTACAGCTTCAATATCGTCCAGTTTGGGATGCACTTTATCTACCCACTCTCCCCAAACGTCTAAAGTGGGATGCGTGCCGGAGCAGCAGGGATATTGTTTGAAAACGAGTCCGTTTTCCATTAAGTCCCAACGGCTGCCTAAATCGACGGTGCATTTTTCTCTTGGAAGACGGGCGGCAAAGCATGCCGCATAGCCGTCCGAAGCTTCAAGAGCGTCGTCTTTGCCGGTGATTCCTGCCGCTGCGAGCTCAACGGCCATCATTCCGTGCAGATTGGAGAGCCCCGCGTGGATTGCTTTGGTTTGTGAACCAAAGTTGGCACGAATGCCTGAAGCAAGACTGGCTGCTATCGCCAAGGCATTGGTCGTCGTTGAAACGTCAGTTTTCAGTAGCCAGGCTGCTGCTGCGGCTGCTCCGAACACGCCGTTGGCTAAAGTGGTGTGCCAACCGTGCTCAGAGAGCTGGGGCATTGTCCAGCGTGCGATCTGATGTGCACACTCCGCTCCGACAACATATGCCGTCAGAAATTCACGTCCGGAGAGTCCTTGAGCAACAGCAAGAGACAAAGCGGTCGGTGCAATTCCAACCGTTGGATGACCAATGGTGGTCCAGCTTACATCGTCAAAATCGAGTGCATGAGCTGCTGTGCCGTTGAGGAATGCAGCAGTTCGAGGACTGAAACGTACCGAGCGGCCAAGCTGCTGCACGCAAGCGCCTGCTCTTTCGTTTTGTACTGCATACCGAGCCGCATTTCTCACCACGGACGTACCGGATCCGGCTGCGGCAACCGCAACAAAATCCGTCAGAGCTGCACGCGCCGCGGCGATTTCACCATCCGGAAGATCCGGAAAGTCAACGGAGACTATCCATCGTGCTATGGCTGAAAGAAGTGTCGGTTGATTCATGCTTTGTGTCTCACAAGACCTAGAGATGCTTTCTGAACGAACGACGGTATCGTTGCGCAGAAGCTCTTTAAGAACCATCAAGTGAAGTAAAACTAAAAATGTGGTTTAGACTCTCTGCAGAAGGAGGGCAGCAGCATGGGTATCCGGAACCTAGGATCTTTAGAAGTTTTTGTGGCCTTGGCAGATACTCAAAGTTTCACTGAAGCTGCGAAGCGCTTGGGAATGACGACATCGGCCGCTTCTCAGGCGCTCAAGGCCTTGGAAGAAGAGTTAGCGGTTGCGTTGATCAGCCGAAAAAGCCGCCCGGTAATGCTGACGGGAGCGGGGCGTAATTTGCTCGACGGTGCGAGAGCACTGCTTCGGGATGCTCGAGAGTTGGAAACGGCGGTTACGGTATCTTCGCCAATCCTCCCGCTTTTGCGGCTGGGGCTGGCTGAGAGCGTCAGCTGTACGGTCGGGGCTGACATCGTGGGAGCGCTTTTTCCCTGCACGAAGCAATTGTCGGTACGCACGGCCATGGCACTGCAGCTGAGCGAACAGTTTAAAAACGGCGATTTCGACTTGCTGATTTCACCGGTGAGCTTCCCGGATATGGATGGAGTGATGCAAGAGGCGGTCGTTGCTGAATCTTTCTTCCTTGTGACGCCCGCATCAAATACGAGGACCGTTTCGACGCCGGCGGATCTTCTTCAGCTTGCGCGCGATTTGCCTTATTTTTCCTATACGACAGCGGCAAGCGACAAGCTGATTTCAGAACGTATTCTGCGCAGTGCCGGCATCTCGCCGCAGCGAAGCGTCTTAGTAGAGTCTTCGACAACTATGATGGGTCTTGTCGCTCAGGGACTCGGCTGGGCATTGCTTTTGCCGTCCAATATTTGGATGGGACGAGATTTTTGCGCCGACCTGCGTTTCACTCAATTGCCTTTCGTCTCCGCGCAGAGACGGCAGTATGCGGCAATTCGGTCTCAAGGATTCAGCCGGGCAGCCAAGCAGGCAGTCGAGGCTCTCCAAAATGGCTTGAGGAAACGCGTTATTCCTCAGCTCGCCAATATCCATCCTTTGCTGGCCGAAGGCATGACGATCTTATGATATTCATTTAAGCATCACTAAATCTGTGATGCGCTTTAAGTCCGCTGTCTTTTTTCGTTAGTGAGGCGAGGCATCCATAAGACGTTTGGTCTTTGGATGCCCGGTTTCAAATTTCAGATCAGTGTGGACAGGTGATGCAGTCCTTTTATTTTTGCAATGCCCAGGGACAGGCCAGACGTTCGAGAAGACCAATGCCCGCGTAAAGCGCAACGCCCAGCACGCACATGCCGAGAATTCCGACGAACATACCGTCCATATCGCCCAGTCCCCAGGCATTCATGATGTACCACCCCAGACCGGCATCGGTAGCAAAACTTTCTGCGAGAAAGAGTACGGCAACAGCGGTGCTGGAAGCGGCCTTCAAGGCCATGAAGAGTGAGGGAAGCGCCGCGGGAATGTAGACGTGAAGAACGCGCTCGGCAGTGCTTGCGCCCATTGAACGCATAGCAAGTTCATAGGAAGGATTGAGTGCCAGAGCCGATTCGCGCACGATCACCAGGATCTGATAGCCCGTAGCCAGCGCAATCAGCAGAATGCGTGACGAGTCGCCCAGTCCAAGGATGGTAAAGAAAACGGGCAGCAGCACGATTTTCGGAAGCGGCAGCGTGATGAATGTCACCGGTGCGCCCAGCCAATCCGCGGCTTTGCTGTGTCCCAAAAGGACGCCGAGCGGAAAGGAAACCGCAATGGCAAGTGCGAGCGCGGTGAGGAGCCGGTAGAGACTCAGACCGATGTGACCGATGAATTCCGGATCTTTGAGGGCATCCCAGAAGCCGCCGAGCGCCCGCAGGGGATCGGGCAGAATGTCCGATCCTAAAGTCACGCTTCCGAGCTGCCAAAGCAGCAAAACAGCAACAGAGCCGCAAAAGTAGCGAATAAAGATGGAGGCTTTCATCAGGCGGCACTCCCGGCGGGTTCACAAGACGCGGCGTTGTGCGCGGCGCACTGCCGCAGCACATTGTGAATGTGGTATACAGATTCGACAAACTCTGGCGAATCGCGGTCCGCACATTGTTCGGACGACCGCCAGGCCGGATTGGCGTAATGCTCGAGCAGTCTCGAGGGGCCCGCTCCCAGCAGCAGAATATCCGAAGCAAGGAATGCCGCTTCACCAATGTCGTGCGTCACGAAAATCATGGTGGTGGGCCGACGGCGGCGCATGCCGGCCAAAAAGTCCTGAAGGCGTTCGCGGCGCAGTGCATCCAGTGCGGAGAACGGTTCATCCATAAAGAGCACTGCAGGCTGCGCGATCAGCGCGCGACCCAGTGCGAGGCGCTGACGCTGACCGCCGGAAAGCGTTGCCGGCCAACGGTTTTCAAGTCCGCTTAAACCCAATTCTTCAATCATGGCTGCCGCGCGGTCGGCGCAGTCAGCTGCCGGGATTTTATGCTGCGAGAGCAGAAGCGGGAGCGTCAGATTTTTCTGCACCGTTTTCCAAGGGAGCAGTCCAAGCTGCTGCCAGACGAAGCTCGAATTCGGGTGCTTGAGCACGCTGCCTTGTGCATCACGCCAAGACAACTCACCGCCGAGTGCCGGCAGGAGACCTGCCAGCGTCGTCAGCAACGTACTTTTGCCGCAGCCGGATTCGCCGACAATGGCAAGCGAGGAACCAGCCGGCACAGAAAATGTCAGATGCTTAAGCAATGTCTTGCCATTATGGCCAATGGCAAGATCCTTGACATTGAGCTCTGCTGCGCAGGTTCGGGCTTCAGGAGCAATGGTCATTTTTTATAGCCTACAGATGGTTCCTGTGATGTCGGGTGCCTGGTTAAGGATGCCGACTTTAACCAGCCAGTCAGCCGCCTCCTGAACGAGCGCATCGGTTGGGAGCGGCGGCAGTCCGTCCGGCGTTGCGAACCCAGAGAATTTGGGAAGTTTATAGGTGTTTGCAACAGCTGGCGGCACAAGACCCTTCTTTGAAAGGATAGGAACGTATTTCTGCGGGTCCTGATCAATCGCCTTGGCAGCTTTGGCCAGTGCTGCACGGAAGGGCAGCACGAAGTCAGGCGTGAGATAGGGCGTTGTGAGCGCAACTTCGGAGAGCGGTTCATTAAGCTGACGGTCATCCCAAATGACGCGTCCGCCTTTTGACTCAATGAGGGTAAGAAGCGGCTCGTAAAAGAGGGCCGTCTGCATTTTCCCGGTGAGCAGCATCTGCAGCCGGATCGGAATCTGAGCGACTTCGATTTGGTCGAGCGTCTTTTCGGGCAGATTGACGGCATTTTTCATGCGGTAAATCATCCAATCGATAATGGTGCCGCGGCTGCGCGTTGAACTTACGCCCGTGAGGCCCTTCAAGACTTCAATGGAAGTGATTTGATTGGCGAACTTTGGTGATACGGCAAAGCCGAAGGCGCGCTGCGCAGGCGAAGTGTGCCAGGTCGTCGCGGCGAGCGAGAGACCAATGCCGTTTGCTCTCTGCGCAATCGTGCCGAGAATGTTGGCGTACTGGCCAATGATTTTTTCTGCACGGATGGCCGCAGTCATTTCAACGCTGCTTTTGAAGGGCAGAATTTCAATGTTGAGACCTTCAGACTTGAAGATGCCGTCAGCTTCAGCCGCATAGAGAATCAGCGCGTCAATGGCCGGCAGTGCCGCAATACGGAGTGTTTTCGAGCCGACGGCGGCCGCGCGAACGGGTTTGGGCGTTAATGCTGTGCCCGCAGTAAGCAGTGCTGCGGAACCAGCGGCAGTAAGCAGCCGGCGGCGGCTGATGGTCTGCGCTGAAGCGGGCAGGACGGCTGCCGGCGCGGCAGGTTTGATGGTGGTGGCGGGCATGGTCAATCCCCTTAAAAAAGAAACGGTTGTTTGACAATACCTGCCGGAATGTATTCGGGAGGCTGTAAACTCATTAACCTATGAGGTATTGCCGAACAGTGCCTCTTTCCGGGTGCAGCCGGCCGAACCGCGTCAGCACCAGCCATGGTCTGACGGAACAGCAAATCTATAATTTATCAGCTAAGGCCGGCCTAGTCATTTGCCGAAGCCTTCTTCACCTTTGATCGGATTTTTCACAGCCATGTCATTCACCTGGGAATGGGCGCTCGCCATATTTGTTTTTCTGTTCGCGAACTTATTCCTTGGGGTGCAGCTTCTGAAGCTCTTTTGGCCCTTGAGAATGCTCAAACTCACGGCCAAAATGCGTAAAGAAGCCGTGGATCCGCAATCCTGGCTTGGTCTGGTGGCAGACGAAAATGCGGTTCGGGCTGCTCTGCCGATTCGCGAAGCAATCTTTCTGCTGCAAAAGGGAACGCTCTCCAAAGACGAGGTGAAGTACCGCAAACTGTGGCTGCGTAGCTGGGTCTATACGATTGCAACACTGGTGTTGGTTTATGTGCAGCCACAGTTGGCGAGCGGCAGTGAAGCGGCTATGTCGCTCACCTTGGTACTGTGCCAGTCGCTCGCAGCCTATGCTCAGGGACTGCTGATTAAAGCATTGGCGGACTTTCGCAGAACTCGAATCCAAAAGGTTCTGGATGCAGGGGCGAGGAGCCCGGAGAAGACCGATCATGGGGAGCAATCTGAATCGGGAGTGCTCAATCATGATTCAAAACCGACTGATGCGGATGCAACGAAAGCCGAATCGGCAGGAGAACCTGATCAGGCAGACCGTGAGGGGCGCGCGGAAGATTCTCGGCGTTCATAAAAAGAGCCGCCGTTCCTTCTCATCCTAAACTCTCCTAAAGCCGATAAAGCTGAGATGGAAGAGCTTCGCTTACAAGTGCAGCAGGTGCTGGATCTGAAAAACGCGAACAAACAAGTTCCGCCAGAAAAATGGCTGACTTATAAGCGTTTTGTTTGTGAAAGAACGACGGCGCAAGGACACCGTTATTGGGATCGTGATGACAACGCCATTGAGGCCGCCTTACGCTATGCCGGCCGTTTTGCGATCCGAACCAATGCGGAAGCCAATCCGTTTAAAGCCTTAAGCATCTATCGGCTGCGCGGCCAAGTTGAGCAGGATTTCAATCAATTTAAAAACTGGGTCGATGGGAATCGACTGCGGTGTACGGATACAACTTACTGGGGCAAATTGTTGGTGTGCACGCTGGCCACCTCTCTGCGCATGATGGCCATTAAGGGAGCCCACGACCGTGAGCAAGGCAATCGCAAAATCCCCAATAACTCCATCGATTGTCTTTTCACGATCTTGAAGCAGATTCAAGCTGACAAGCGCCGCACGGCCAACGCATGGGTGACCCGCACCATTACGAAAAAGCAGCGCGATATGCTCGCGCTGCTTGGCTTAGAAAATCCGCTCTGGGTGCTGAAAAATTAGGGATCAGTTTTCCGAGAGTTCCGGCCTTACCCCCGTGGGTGTTCCGGGACTAGGCCCATCCCCGGGAGTTTGGGCTTCATTCTTGGTGTTGCGTATCGCGCAACAGCTTGATAGAATGCATTAACAATAATTTTTCCCACTCCATCGCGTCATGATCGTTTCCTGGATTCACAAAGGACTCAAAGATTTTTTTGAAACGGGTTCTATGGCTGGCATTCAGGCCCCGCACGCTCGACGTCTGGCAGAGCGCTTGCAAGTTATTAATCAAGCAAAAGTCATACAAGACATCAATTTGCCGCCTTATCGCTTGCATCAACTTAAGGGTGATCGTTCAGGGATATGGTCGATTAGCGTAACTGGTAATTGGAGAATTACCTTTAAATTTGAGGACGGTAACGCATACATCATCAATTATGAGGACTATCACTAATGGCTCGGATGTTTAATCCCCCGCACCCGGGGAGAATGGTTGCAGAAACTTTAGAGTATCTCGGGATCAGTGCCAGGGAGTTTGCTCGTCATATCGGCGTGGCTCCCAGTACTGTCACTCGCATCATCAAAGAAAAAAGTCCGATAACTCCGGAAATGGCTGTTCGAATTTCTGCGGCCATTTCTGGACCGAGCCCCGAGGCATGGCTTGCCATGCAGGCGGATTACGACGCTTGGCAAGCTGAACATTCAATTGATATCTCCCATATAACCCGCATATCAGAGCCTAAAAAGAATCATCTTCAAGTTGCTTTTCCTGTGTAAAGAAGTTTGTGGCATGTCGTGAGAATATAGGGCTTCAGAAATGAAGTCCTTTTTCATCTCATACTCGGCGGCAACTGGCGCTGCTCTGATAGGTGCTAGTCGACCGCGCGGCATAGAGTACGGTCGCGAAATCCGCTGCTACGAAGATCAGCATCCAGATCAGAAACGGCATCATGTCTACGAAAGCGAAAGAGAAAGCCGCTCCGAAGATGCCTGCGACGGCCGAAAGCGTGATTTCGGGCCCTTTCATCTGAAGAAGTGGGTTCCGGTGCACCCGTCTGGCGCACCGGACCTTTCGAGCGCTAAGCCCTGCCTCCTTCGCTGCTCGCGCTGAAAGCCGACCGCAGCTTTCAGCTGTGCAAGCATGCTTCGGTAGGTGCTCGAATGCTTTGCATGCGCCAGTATCGAAAGAGCGCTTTCAAAGCGCTTCTGGCGCAGGGAGCGCTGAAAGTTCCGCACACTGCGCCGGCGCAGATGTCAACAGTCAGCTAAGCTGACCCCCCTAGCGGACAAATCTTGACCCTCTACAGTTATGCCACTCAGGTTTTAATTCCTTTGCAGCTTGTAGGTTATTGGTTAAGCAATTTATTTAGCTTGTGTTCTTTCAGCCTGTAGCTGTCGCCATTGATTGCAATGGCAGTACAGGGATGCATCAAACAATCGATGATTGCGGTTGCAGCCTACGCATGGGTGACCCCACCATTACGAAAAAGCAGCGCGATATGCTCGCGCTGCTTGGCTTAGAGAATCCGCCCCGGGTCCTGAAAAATTAGGGATCAGTTATCCGGGAGTTCCGGTCTCATCAGAACGGCGGCTCATATGTTTTTAGCAGGCGCTGAGCGGCAGTCATGCGCTTAGACGCCTAGCTTCCATTTTGATCAAAACAGAACGTCGAAGCATTCGAGGTGCGGGTGCTCAACATACATCTCGCGGTTGGCCACACCCGTCGAGTGCGACTTGCGGAAATGTTCGGACTTCGTCCAAGCGAGGAATTTTTCCTTGCTTTCCCAGACGGCATAAGAGGAAAAGAGCACATAGCCTTCTTCCTTGCTGTCAAGGCGGAAGAACTTGAATTCGAGGAAACCGTCAACATCCTTGGTGCGGACACCAGCATCCTTCCAAACCTGAATATAGGCATCGGCGAATTCCGGCTTGATTTTGAAGCGGTTCATTGTTACGTACATGATCGAACGTCCTGTAGTAGAGGTGAAAGGGCTGGATGCCCATTAAAGTTGGCCATATCCTACAGGCCGTTTGCCGCCGAACGAAGAGGCTGCAACAATGAGAATCATTTCCAACAATCTGAAATAGCGATTCGATAGTTAACTTCTATTTCATTAATATGATTCAACGGTGCAGTCCGGCACAATCTGCTGACCGTTGATTCAGCGATTCGATGGCAGATGCTGGGTTTTAAGCAGCGCGTGCAGCCACTTCAGATGCAGTCATGATGCGTGCACCCTTAGCACGCATTTCATTCAAGATGTCGGTTTCCTGCCCGACAGCAATGGCTGCGCAGGCGTCCGGAATGACGATGGTTTCATAACCGGCCTGAAGTGCGTCAAGCACACCAAACTTGACGCAGTAATCGAGAGCGAGCCCGCAGACGAAAACCCGGTCAATATTTAAGTTCTTTAAGAACCCGTCGAGGCCCGTCGGGGTTTTGCCGTCAGCTTCTATAAATGCGGAATAGCTGTCGAGCGCCGCATTCATGCCTTTGCGGAGGATGAGTCTGGCGGGCGAGGTGTCAAAATCAGGCGGAAAGGCAGCGCCCTCTGAGCCCGCGACGCAGTGATCGGGCCACAGCGTCTGCCGGCCATATGAAAGCGCAATGCTTTCAAAGGGTTTGCGGCCGGGATGGCTGGATGCAAAAGACACATGATCGGCAGGGTGCCAGTCCTGCGTCAGCACAACTGCACGCCAATTCGGCAGCGTCATCAAACCGCGGATGGGGTCAATGACTCGGTCGCCTCCCGGAACGGCAAGGGCGCCGCCCGGCAGGAAATCGTTTTGAAGGTCGATGACAAGAAGGGCGTCCTGACACATGAATGAATCTCTGTCTGAGGAATGGCTGTCAGCAATCTTCTATTTGCTTTTCGATCAAGCCGGCTGTGCTTCCGTGTCTGTAGCGGCCGGCTGAATGAACATATCTTCATCGGTAAAACCGGCTTCCTTGGCTTTGATGTACCAGGCAGGACGCTTGCCGCGGCCGGTCCAAGTCTCCGGTCCGTCTGGATTTTGGAACTTCGGTGCCCCGACATTCTTAATCATGGGTTTGGCTTGACGGCCATCCTTGCCGAAGTTGAGTTCAGATGCACTGAATTCAAAGGTTTCGATCAAACGCAGGCATTCCTGAAGCGCTTGTTCGCGCAGCTGACCCCATTCTTCTTCGAGTTCACGCTGCTTCTGGCGGTGATTGGCAACTTTGTTGAGGATTTCGTCCGTGGTCATGCTTTAGCTCGATGCAAGAGGTTGATGATCAGGAAATTTTACGCGTGAAATTCCGCCGAGAATACCTGAAAGCCTGTTCAGTTATACGGGAAAACGCTAGGCAATAGACGAATTACGCTGTAAACACATGAGGAGACTTGAAACAGCAGGTCTCCTTGATTTTTTCAGGCCGAAAATCATAAAATGTAAAATAGATATGTGTAAATACATCTTGTTTAAATCTCGTATAGTGTAAAATAGATGTGTCAATCTAATTGATGCAATGGAGCTTAAGATGATTAAAGTGAATGACATTGTAGAACTTAATTCAATTGAATATAGAGTCATTCAGCTATTTGGATGTTTAGCTCTCATCCTTCCAATGAAAGGGCAGTCAGTAGACTTAATCAGTATGGATGCAGATGATCTGAATGATAGCCTTTTAAAAGGAACGGTCCTTCTCAAAAAAGATCCTTGGATTGACATTCAGTACAGAAAGCTAACAGATGTCATGCTGAAGACTGCTAAAGAGAACTATGAGTTGATTAAGTCTATTATCAGCACGCCGGATCTTTATAAATTAAATGGCCGAAAGAGATTAGTTCAGGCTTATTCCAAGGGGGATAAGCACTTAGAAAGAAGAATGAATATTCTGATTGGAAACTACTGGCGCAGAGGACAAAGCATATATTCACTCGTTCCTGACTATGGCAAGAACACTGGCAGGACATCGAGCGGCGCTAAACGAGGAAGGAAAGGGAAATCGGATAGTGAAGGTGCAGCACTGACAGATGAGTTATTGAGTAATATGGAAAAGGCAAGTATTAAGTATCGAGATAGCGATGGAGAATTGACTTTACGAGAGGTTTATGAATGGATGTGTATTAATATTAATAAGGGTGATGATGATCGTACTCATTCCAGTGCTGAGCAAATGAATGACGAAGATACTGCAGCTGACTCCAAAGCATCCATACCAACCTATCATCAATTCTATTATTACTATCGTACTCGATACGGCACGCTTTCTAATAAATGATGGCGAATGAACTTAGTCGTATATGACTCACAAACTAAATTGCATATTGAATCTGTTCAGAATAACATCATGCGGAATATGAACAAAACTAAATTGCATGTATCAGGTCTGAGTAGCGTCATTCAATAATAGATTTAGGTATTCATTTCGCCCAAATTATTACGCCATATAATTGCAGTTATCGTGCATAATGTTGCTGGAATTCGGTTGAACGAAAGAGTTCAGTGCGCCTGTCGGGGGCGAGTGACGAATGACGGCGTCTGAGCAGCATTTCGGGTTATTTGTATCAATGAGGAGGCAAAAGTATGGAGACGCACTTTGAAGTCGTTTCACCCTTGCCTAATGAAGGCGGGCAGAGCGAATCGCGTCAAAATTCACTTTTGCAGGAACCCCTTGATTCTTCCGGAAATACTGTGAATGCGGCGGCTGCCTATCTGGCAGAACTGCATTCGGGAGATTCCAGACGGGCAGTTCGTTCGCGGCTTAACATTGCGGCGCGCTGGCTTGGCGCCGCCGATGCCTTCAGCTGCGAGTGGGGGCGGCTTCGCTATGTGCATGTGCTTGGGTTTATGCATGCATTGGCCGATAAAGAAGGCTTGGCCGCCGCTTCAGTCAATGCATATCTCTCGGCACTCAAAGGGGTGGCGGAAACGGCCTGGCGTCTTCGACAGATCGACTTGACGACGTACGCTGAAATTAAAGCCGTCAAACAGCTTCGGGTGCACCGGGAACCAACTGGCCGCGCACTTCAGGCCGATGAGTCTCAGAAGCTTTTGGCTGCGGTCGATGAGGGCACCGGACCTAAAGCGGTTCGCGACCGCGCACTGATTGCGCTCTTGCTCGGCTGCGGACTGCGCCGCGCGGAAGTGACGACATTGAGAATGGAGAACCTGGAACGGTCCTCGGGTACGCTCCGAGTCATCGGCAAAGGGAATAAGGAACGCAAAGTCTTCTTTACGCCGGAAGTTGCACAGAAGGTGAATGCTTGGCTTGATCTTCGCGGTACAGAACCGGGGTGGCTCTTCGGTCGTCTGACCAAAGGCGGTCAGCTGATTTTGACAAATCCGCTCGATCCGGCATCTATCGGACGGGTCGTCAAGCATGCTCAGGATTTAGCGAAGATTGCTCCCATTACGACCCATGACCTGCGGCGAACTTTTGCGACACGTCTGCTCGCTAAGAACGTAGATATTGTCGCGGTTAAAAATCTCATGGGGCACGCCAACGTTTCAACCACAGCGAAATACGACCGACGCAGTGAAGAAGCGCTGCAGCAGGCTGCGCAGCTCGCAGAACTCTGACCCTTCATTGTCCAAAGCCTCACTGCGGACGGGAATAACGGAGACCATCCAGCCTGCATTAGTGAAGTAACCTGCACTATTTTGAGGTTGACGAAAAAGAAATGAAGTAAACTTCACTAAAGAGACAAAATCACTCTAAAGTGCAGAAAAGTTCATCAATGGGGGCTGCATGAAACGTGTGTTTATGAGGTTTGATGCTTTGACGCCTCAGGCAATTGGCGAGGCTGTCCGACTTCGACGCAAAGCACTTGGCAATACTTTGGATGATCTGGCTGAGGCGAGCGGCATTTCTAAACGTACGCTGATCAAGCTTGAGCAAGGTCAGGATGTACGGTTTTCCACACTGACGACAGTATTGAGCTGGCTTGGGCTGTCATTGGATTTCTCGGCTGCCTCCAAGAAAGTGCTTGAAGCGGCAGAGCATGACAAGCTCAAAGATGGCCGAAGAGAGGAGGCTGCGGATGATGCCCAGTGGTTCTGAACTCAGGTGCTCCTTGGCAATGTTGTCGTTGCCCAGCTTTCAGGAGATCTCTCGCAGCCCGTTCTCAATTGGACATCGGAGTGGCGACAAGGTGGTTTTCTGCTTGCGCCGTCCCTTCCATGGGAGGTAAATGGGTTGCCGCCATCGGGAGCTGCGGTGTGTAATTTCTTTGAGAACATGCTGCCCGAAGGAACGGCTTTTGATCATCTGCTCGAATATGCTCAAATTTCCCGCAGCAATAGTATTGGACTAGCACTCCATCTGGGCAGTGATTTGCCAGGTGCAATTCGACTGCGTACCGAGAACCAGCTTCTTCAAGGGCATCCCGATGTTTTTAGGATCATTGCGGAGGATGAGCTTGATGACCGTATTGGCCGGATGTCTGCTGTCCCTATTGATGTTTGGGACGGCAAACCGCGGCTCTCTGTGGCTGGCATGCAGCCGAAACTGAATCTGCTTGAACTTAACGGCCATTTGGGACTATGTGATAGTGACCGATTGGCCTCAGACCGCATCCTGAAATTTTCTTCTGCCGCGCGTCCCTTGCTGCTCCTGAACGAATGTATGACGATGCGGCTTGCAGCTGCCGCAGGATGGCCGACCGCCAAGGCTGGAATGAGGCAGGTCGGTGTGCATCAAGCGCTTGAAACCATGCGTTTTGATCGGCAGGCTGTTGCAGGAACTGACGGCAATATAGTGGTGAAGCGGCGGCACGTTATTGACGGATGCCAGGCACTGGGACTGCCGTCGGCTTATAAATACGAACGCAATTATGGTGATGGCCGCGACGTGCGGCATATTCGCGACGGCGCCAATCTTTTAAAGCTTTTTGGATTGGCAAGTGATGCTGATAATCCTCAAGCCTTCATTAACAACCTCTACGATTGGGTGCTTTTTTCCATCGTTGTCGGCAATGCAGATGCCCACGCGAAGAACATCAGTTTTTTTGTCGGGCCAAATGGTATTCGGCCGGCACCTTGGTACGATCTTTTAAGCGTCGTTTTGGTCCCAGATGTCTCCCGTCAGCTTGCAATGTCGGTGAGCGATGAATTTGAATGGGATCAATTGCATGCACTGCAGCTCCTCGAGCTCGCTGATGAGATCGGCCGGCCCCGTAGTTGGGCACAAAGGCGACTTGAGCGTCTGCTGGATCATCTAGCCAAGGCGCTTCCTCAAGCCGCAGCTGCAGTCATTCCTCAAAATGCTGAGGAGAGTGATTTCCAACAGACATGGATGAAATTCATTGATGAAAGAATCCAATATTGGCGTAATGAGGCATCCCTGATGCCAAAAATAAAACTTTGACTTGGAGGGTATGGTCCGTCTTTTAAGGGATGCCTGTATGGCAGACTAGGGAGTTATTTGATGAGTGAATATTTGTTCTAACTTATTGATTTGTACGATAAAATTTAATGTTTATTGTTTCATTTGCCAATAAACGCTCGTCTTCATTGCGGATGAAATGCTTTTATTTGGTTAGGCAAATTTCAATGTTGATCATGGATTAAAAGGGCGGCTGATCGTTTGTTTCTCGAGTAGCGAGCGTATCTAACTATTTGTAATAAAGGAAATTTCAAGCGAAAGACCTGATGTGCTTTTATATTTGACAATCTCGTCTCCTCTATAGCGTATTTAGTTTTTAATACATTGCTATTTTGAACGCACAAGGTTATATCTATCTTTGTATAAATCGGTAGACAACATAAATATATGTGTTTTCATATTTGCATACGAATTTCTTCTGCAGAATTTAATCTGCCGATTGCAGCTCTCTCAGGCATAATGCAGTCAACATAGACATTCGAACTTGTCAGCATTTCAGGATTTAATCCAAATGATTGGAGCTGCCGCATAAACGCTGTTTGATTTTGAGTTCGAGTTGTCTTCTTATATGAGACTGGAGATAAACATGCCGTTGTTTGCTGCTCGCCGTACTGTCCTTTCTGCCGCCGCTGCGGCTGCTTTTCTTGTCCTAACGGGCTGCTCAAAGAGCGATGATGCGAAGTCTTCCGCCTCATCGGCTGATACGCTTGAAAAACCGACGCTTGTGGTCGGGATGGAGCTCGCTTACCCGCCTTTTGAAGGCAAGGATGAGCAGGGCAATCCGGCGGGCGTGAGCGTCGATTTCATGAAGGATTTCGCGAAGAGCGCAGGCAAGGAAATCAAAATTGAAAATATTGCCTTTGACGGTTTGATTCCGGCGCTTTTGACGGGGAAAGTCGACATGGTGATGAGTTCGATGACCGTCACCGATGAGCGCCGTAAAACCGTAGACTTTTCCGATCCGTATGCCAACGCGATGCTCGGCATCCTGACACACAAAGGCAGCGGCATTAAGTCCGTTGAGGATCTCAACCAGAAGGGGCGCCGCATTGCGGCGAAGATCGGATCAACCGGTTATCTCTATGCACAAAACAATCTGAAAAATGCCGCTGTGACGGCGCTGCCTGATGAAAGTGCGTGTGTGATGGAAGTGGCTACCGGCAAGGCCGACGGTTTCATCTATGATCAGCTCACCATTTACCGCAACTGGCAGAAGAACCCGGAGACGACGGAAGCCGTTTTCATTCCTTTCCAGAAGGTTGAACCGTGGGGTGTTGCCGTCCGCAAGGGCGACGCCAAGCTCCTCAATGCGCTCAATGCCTTCATTGCAGATTATCGCAAGCAGGGCGGTTTTGATCGTCTCACCGAAAAGCACTTGAAGGCTGAAAAAGCGGCCTTCGACCAACTCGGCTTTAAGTGGTTCTTCGACATGACGCCTGCTCAAAACCAGTAGACTTCAGTTTTGACACAGCCGATTTGCGCTGAGAGCTGCAAATCGGCGCGGAGATTGAGTGAAGAAGGATTCGGGCAGCTTAAAAATGGGCGCTGAACGCACAAGGAGCGGCTTCAATGCGCGTTGCCTTTGGTCGTGGCTGCTTGCCGATGAGGATGAGCAGAGCGGGCAGTCGGATGCATCTGATGTTCGCCGTCATCCGTGGAAGGAGGCGGCGAGCTTTGTTGCAGCTGCCGCGCTGGTCGTTGCCTTTTTCTGGTATTCACTCGCGCAGATTGACTATCGGCCGGATTTTTCGTTTCTGCCTGATTTCCGCATTCGCATCTGGGACGGTTTCCTGCTGACGATCGGTGTGAGTGCAGCGGCCATGGTGCTTTCGCTCCTGCTCGGCATTCTCTCGGCCGCGGCCAAGCTTTCCCGCGTGCTCCTGCTTCGCGACCTCTCGAGCCTTTACGTGGTCTTTATCCGCGGGACGCCGCTCATCATGCAGATCTACCTTTTTTTCTATCTGGTAGGGACCGCATGGGGCGTTGACGATCGCTTTTGGGCGGGCGTCATCATTCTTTCGGTTTTTGAAGGCGCCTACATTTCAGAGATTATCCGCGGAAGTTATCTCTCCATCGATCCCGCTCAGATTGAGTCGGCAAAAGCGGTGGGCTTCACGCGGCTGCAGCAGCTGCGCTTTGTGATTGTCCCGCAGATGGCAGCCAGAACACTTCCTGCACTGGCCGGCCAGTTTGCGTCGGTTATCAAGGATTCGTCGCTGCTCTCAATGATTTCCGTGGTTGAACTCACGCAGGCCATGCGCGAAGTGAGTGCGGTCAATCTCAAGCTCGTGGAGTGCTACCTTTTCCTCGGTGTGCTTTATCTCATTCTCACGCTTCCCGTTGCGCTTGTGAGCCGGCTGCTTGAAAAGAGGTTCCGCTATGAAGGTTGAGCTTGAGCATTTGGTCAAGCGTTTCGGCGGCGAAAACGTTATTGACGACGTGTCTTTTTCGGTGGAAACGAGCGCACTCGCACTGATCGGTTCGTCTGGGGGCGGGAAATCAACCCTCCTGCGCATGTTGGGCGGACTGCTGCCGGCAACGTCCGGATCTATCCGAATGGACGGCCGCCTCGTACCGAAGACGGAGCGCGAATGCATCGCCTTCAGAAGAACGCTCGGCTACGTTTTTCAGCAGGGCAATCTTTTTCAGCACTTGTCGGCTCAGGAAAATATCGCCTTGGTGCTGCGGGAAGTACACGGATGGACAAAGGAGGCGGCTGATGCTCGGGCTTTTGAGCTTCTGGCCCATTTCGGCCTTGCCGAACATGCCGATAAGCATCCCTCCGAACTGTCCGGCGGACAGCAGCAGCGTGCTGCCATCGCCCGTGCGGTGGCTCCGCGGCCGAAGCTGCTGCTGCTCGATGAACCCACCTCTGCATTGGATCCTGAGTACACGGCGGAAGTGCTCGATCTCACCGCACAGCTGCGCGGTGAAGGCATCGAATTTGTGATTGTCACCCATGAGATGGGCTTCGCACGCCGAGCCTGCGATGCGACAGCTTTTCTTCATCAGGGACGAATCGTCGAAGCCGGACCCAGCGAAGCCCTTTTTGCTCATCCTCAGACGCCGGAACTTCAGCGGTTTTTCGGCCGCCTGCTCGAGTGGCATGCGTGAACGCGGCGTTCGGATGAGTCAGGGGGCTGTCGGCTTTTCGCCGGCCGCATCCATTTGCTCCTCACGCTGATCGACGTAGTTCACTTTCCAGACTTCATCGATTCGAGTCGTGAAGCAGGGCGACAAACTGCCGCGGCGCATTTCCCATCCTGCGGCGAGGCTGGAGCTTGCTGTCTTCACAATGTCGCAGCTGTAGCGGCGGCAGAGTGCATCGATTGTCTGCATGAGTTCGGTGCGGCGCAGTTCAGAGGACGTCAGTCGTCCGCAAGCAGTGTCGGACGTATCCGCTTCATCAAAGAGCAAGTCCGCAGTCGTCGGCGCGCTGACGGTGCCGGATGCGGGGCGCAGATCCTGCAGCACGACGCCGGCTCGCTGGTAGGCGCAGTCCCCGCGGAAATGCGCTTTAACGAGGTTTGCCGCAGCCTGCGTCAATTCAAGCGTGTCAGCTGTTGGGTGCGGCAGCTGTGCCGTCGGCGCGGCATTGTGCTACGGCAGATCGGGCCTGAAGAAGTTGGTTTGAAAGAAGACCGTGAGTTCGCCGGCGAGGCTCTTTTGCCGGCGAAGCTGCCGAGCGGCTTCGCCCAGATGTGTCGAGACGGCTGAAATCAGCTGATTGAGGTCGCTTGTCGGGTGTCCGAAAGAGCGTGAACGGCTGATTTCCAGCTTGGGACGGCTCGACGGATCCAACGGGATGCACGGCACGCCGTGGAGTTCCCGCCAGGTGCGCTCGAGCACCACGCCGAAAGTTCGCCGCACAAAGGGTGCATCCATGCCGTAAAAGTCGAACACAGAATGAATGCCCATGCCGGTGAGTTTTTGAGCAGTGCGTCCGCCGATGCCCCAGACCTCCGATGCCGGGGTGATTGACATGGCCTTTTCGCGGCGGCTGGGGTCGAGTTCTGTCCAATTGAGCACGCCGCCGAATGCAGACCATTCCTTGGCAAGGTGATTGGCTAATTTCGCCAAAGTCTTTGTTTCTCCGATGCCGACACAGGTTGGAATGCGCTGCCACTGCCAGATGCGGTCTTTGATGCGGCGGCCGAGGTCGGTAAGCGGTTCATTGAGCCCAGAGAGATCGGCAAAGCATTCATCGATGGAATAAACCTCGATAGCCGGCGTCATGCCGGCGATGATCTTCATCACGTGCCGCGAGATCGACGCATAAAGCTCGTAATTGGAACTTCTCCAGGCACATTGACCGGACTTCAGCAGATGAGCGATCTGAAAGGCGGGCATGCCGCGGCGGATGCCGAGTGCCTTGGCTTCCGCAGTGAGCGTTACAACGCAGCCGTCATTGTTCGAAAGAACGACCAAAGGTTTCCCGCGCAGTTCCGGCTGGAAGACCCTCTCACAGGAAGCGTAGAACTTGTTGCAGTCAATCAGCGCGAACACAGGGGCAGTCATCAAAAATACCTCAGGAGACCCCTGCCTTCAGGCAGGGGAGGAATGAGGCGCGTGGCCGAGCCACGCGTACCCATATCCGTCGTTGTGTGAAATCAGTCGGCAATGCTTCCAACCGACGCCTTGAATGACGCCCTTCGGCGTCTGAATGTTGAATGAGCCCGAGACGCGGACCGCAACGCGTCCGCGCCACAGTCCGGCCTTCTTTCCCTTGGGGACGTTCGCCTCCACCATGTCCCCGGTCGCGAAGCCGTGGACGCACTTCTGCCGCATCAGGTACCCGCGCGGGAAGCCGTACTTCGTGAGGCGCGTGCGTTGACGGCTCCCCCGCCCCATGCATCTGATCTCCAGGACGTTGAGTCCCTTCCGCGTCACTACGCCGTTGAGCCGTCCCACGCAGAGCGCATCGAGCCAATGCTCCTTTTCCACGCCGAAAGCATGGCGGTTGAGCTTCGTCAGAGCGCCGCTTCCCGTCTCGACGGGTAAACCCGTCGCCTTGAGCTCGTTGAAGAGCACCCACCGCGTTGCGTTCACCGCAGCGGCATCACGCAGCGGCGTCTTGAGCTCCCTGCGGACGCGCGCGAGCACTTTCGGCTTTCCCTTGAGGAAGTCCTCCAACGACCGCGCGCCCTTCTTCTGGTTGCAGCTCATGCAGGCGAGCACCAAGTTGGAGACCCGGTTGGAGCCGCCCTTGGCGCGGGGAACCACATGGTCGATGTTGAGCGGCACGCCTTCGGCGCCGCAATAGATGCACTTCCGGCCGAACTTCTCAAGAAGGTATTCGCGTACCTCATACTCAAAGAGCGTGCCCTGCTGATACTCGACCCCCGAGACCTCCGGGTTCTGGAGCTTTTGCGAATCGAACTTCACCAACTCCGTCGCGATGCCGCTTACCGGCAGGTACCGGCACATCCTCCTCACGAACGAAAGGGTCGTTTCCACGCGGTGCCGCAGAGAAGGCGGGAGCCACCCCTTGGGCTTGACGCGGTTCAGAAAGCGTGGCGACCGACAGCGGAGATTCTGCGACCTGCGGCGGCGACGAAATGCGCTTCGCGCCTTGAGCGCGTCGCGGATGGCGCCGCCCCGATGCTCGATGACGAAGAACGCGAGCGCATGATGCCGCTTCTTCCCGTCATCCCGCACGACGGCGGCGCCCGTCTCCCTTGAGCCGGGATCGAGCTTGATGAGCACGGGTTGAACCTCGGACTGCTCCACAGTGCGGTCCACGAGCCGGATGACGAAGGGGAAGCGCTTCACCACCCGTGCGCGGCCCGCCCGCAGAAGCCGTCTCGCCCTTGCCGGGCGGCACGGCATCAGGGGCCGGTGCTTCTTGTCCAATACGAAAACTGTTGTTGACATGAAAAATGAACCTTACGATTCTTCGGGCTGATGCCCGTGACATGCTCCGCCCTTGCGGGCGGAGCAATTCCCCTCGCCAATGTTGAACAGACCGGCATTTTGCCTCAGACCGTTTCGTGCGTACCCAATGCTTGTCTGCTTCTGAGGCTTCCAGAGCTCGGAACTGAGGAAGCATTCCGAGGTGGGTCTTGAACCAGTCTGCAACGTAGTTCTCGAAAAACTTAGGCTGGTCAACCAGACCTGCTTTCACAAGCCTCGGCCTTTAGGCCGGGGTAGTTGACAGCATCTGCAAATGAAATGATAAGTAGAAAGTACTGATTGATTAGCAGATCAGGATCGTTAAATGATCCTGCGGGTTCCAAAGTATATCTCTTCGGGCAGCAGAGGCTCAATCACAAAAATTGCTGACTCATCGGATCTCATCCGTCGTTTCCAAAAAATAAAACCCCAGCTTTTCTGCCTGGGCTTTGCTTGCTGTTGGAATGCGGCTAAAGATAGGTTTGAGATCTGGTCTCAGCGCAAAGACGGGAGCCGCCATGGCGGTTTAACAGATGAAGCGGGCGAAAGGCAGTGGGTGAAAAGCTTTCGCCGGCAAAATAGACGTTTATTATATTGCGGAAATGTAATACAATTAGAGAACTCTCAACCCGTCAACATCAAAGCATTTCAAGAGACTACAGGGGATGCCATGCTGAAAACAAAAGGCACAACAGAGACGATGGGCAGTTCGGAGATTTCTGATCAAAATGACGGGCTCGAAGGATTCAATGAACTCGAGCCGACGCTGCCGCCGCGGAGAAAGGGCAGCCTGCGCAAAGCCGCTTTAGAGGCCGCTGCGGAGCACGGTGAACGCGACGAAGATGCGCCCAAGCGCAAGCGCGGCCGCCCCAAGGCTGACAACCCCTTCAGCGTTGTCTTTACGCTTCGCATGCGCCCCAGCATGGCTGAACTTTGCCGCCAAAAGGGCGGCAGCAGCTTCGTGCGTGAACTCGTTGAACAGCATCTGCTGCAGCCTCGTCCGGTTCGCTGCGCCAACAAATCGACGATTGAAGCCGACGGCATCGATGCTTCACTGATTCGCCCGGAAGACTTTGGGCAGATTTATCGTCCTGCGACTTCACCCGCTCGATTCCGCATGAAGCGGATCGGCATGCGTGCGGCCTGCGGTTTCCCGTCGCCCGCTGCTGATTATGAATCCGAAGATATCGATTTGAGCGCCTGGCTGGTTCGCAAGCCCAATTCCACCTTCATCGTGGAAGCGTCAGGTGATTCGATGATTGATGCGGGCATTAGTGACGGGGACATGCTGATTTTCGACCGTGATGCTCAGCCTCGCGGCGGAGATATTGTGCTTGCGCTCTATGACGGCAATATCACGGTGAAACGCTTGAGAATCGTTGACGGCCGCCCGGAGCTTCATCCTGAAAATGCAGCGGCTCGCTACAAGGTGATCTGCCCGAAGTCGACGGAACAGTTTGAAATCGAAGGGGTGCTTCGCGGCCTTTGCCGCCGTTACTCCTAACAGAAGATTTTGCATCTGCAAACCGTTCGATACAGCGCCATATAGGGTAAAATACTTAGACATGCCCGGGATAAAGCCCGGGCTTACTTATGTTTGTTTTGGAGAACAAAAATGAAGATTTCCGCACGCAATACGCTCGTCGGCAAGATCGTTGAAATTCACGAAGGCCCGGTGTCGACTGAAGTCACGATTGAAACCGCCGCCGGCGAAAAGATCGTTTCGTCGATCACCACGACATCCGCTAAGAACCTCGGCCTCAAGGTCGGCGGCAAGGCCTATGCTGTCATCAAGGCTTCGAGCGTGATGGTTGCTGTTGACTAAGATTTTCAGCAAAAGCCTGCGGCGCTGCTGAAGGCTTTGAAGCGGACAAAATCCCGAAAGATGTGTTGTCTTTCGGGACTTTGTCTTTTGGGAGCTCTGCGAACGTCTGAGCAATCAGGCTCACAGAGTCTTTATCAGTCTTTAAGGATTATCGTTATTCGGCGCTTTGCGGACGAGCCAGAGTGCGAGCACCAGCACAAGGATGGAAGACGAAGTGAAAAGCATGTAGTTGGGCGAGATGTGCTCCACATCCACGACGATATAGCGGGCAACCGCCACGATGGCGAGTGCAATCGGCGTATGGATTGGAATCTCACGGGTGCCCAAGGCAGCGCCTTTCACCATGGAGAGGATCTCTACATAGAGAAACAGCATCAGCAGGTCGCCGAGGCTGATGGAACGGGCGGCAATCATTTCCCAGCCGGCCTGACCGATGCCGCCGATGGCGGCGACAGCGATCGCAATCAGCGCTGCGGCCTGACCATAGGTGAGCCATTGATTAAAGGTTCGGCTCACATCGGCCAAACGCCTGGTCGCAGTCGTGCAGGGCGTAGAGGTGCGGTCGGCATGCGGGTCATCATGAACGCAGCCGGCACAGGCTGCAGGTGCGTCAGCACCAGTCTTGCTGTGAGCGGCTGCGGCATCTGCGGGCGCCGCTGCTGTCTTGGATGTTGCAGCCGGCGTCTTCTCGTTGGGGAACGTCATAGTCCTTTGAATAGAAGGTACGAGGGAACGTCATCATACGGATGAACTGAGCGGATGCGAACTTGATTTGGTTTGCTAATTTGTATCAATAAAAGACGGCGTATAAATAGACGACCGCTATTGCCGGAAGGATAAGCAGACCGCTCGGCTAAACGAGTCGGGCAGCGAATGGTTTATGAGTGTTTGAGCGTCGCGCAGAGCCCTGGTGCTTCTTGATTTTCAGGGCGAGCGTCGGAGAGCGTCAGGTTAAGTTTCCACCGGTCACAGATCGTTTTGACGATGGCCAGACCCAAGCCGGTACCGGACACATTGGTGCCGAGCCGACGGTAGAAGGGTTCCAGAACGCGGGCACGGTCTTCTGCAGGAATGCCGGGGCCCTCATCCATGACGCAGAGCACCGGCGGCTCGATCTGAGCGAGCTTGACCGTGACGGTGCCGCCTTTGGGCGAGTACCGTACGGCGTTCTCCAAAAGATTGCGCAGAATCGTGAAGAGGTCGTCAGGCTTCATGGTAAACGATGGATCGGCATTGGCCGGCAAGTCTTCAAGCCCTTCGACTTCAATCGTGATGCCCAGACGCTCAGCTTCCCAATAGACGGATTCGACGGCTTCGCCAATGGTCTGCGGAATGGAAGCATGGGGCGGAGCGGCATTTGCCGCTTCAGCATTGGGCGCAGCCGCGCCGGCTTGCGCCCGTTTCAAAGCGAGCAGCTGGCTTACCTGCCTCACAGCACGATCAATACCGGAGCGCAGTGTCCGCACTTTTTCGCGTGCTTCTGCAGAAAGATCGGTTTTTTCCAGCGCTTCGGCCTGCAGCGACAGTGCGGTGAGGGGGGAGCGCAGTTCATGCGCTGCATCTGCAACAAAGCGGGCTTCTTGACCACGAAGCGCGTCAACGCGTTTCAAGAGTCCGTTAAAGGCAGTAATGAGCGGCAGAATTTCGTTCGGCACGCCGCATTCACTCACCGGCGCATAGGTCTGACCGCTGCGCTCTCCGATTTCTCGGGCCAGTGTTTTTACAGGGCGCATCGTGCGCCAGACGATCCAGCCGATGGCAAAACCGAGGAAGAGCGATAAAAGCGTGAGCGGAATGACGAGGTTGAAGCTGTTGGCGGTCGCTGCGTTGAAGACGGCGGAGGTGCGCTCAGCAGCAATGACGTGGGCACCGTTTTTGAGCGTTCGCAGCAGAATGCGGTATTCCTGATGGCGGCGCAGCGTCATGGTGTGATAGCCGTCGGGCAGAAAATTTCGAAAGCGTGCATGCACCGCTCGGCCGTTTTTATGCAGCGTTTGGATGATGACGTCGGAGCCGGCGGGCAGTCCTGCTCTGGGGTCGTCTTCGTCAAGCAGCCATTGGCGCTCAAAGACATCGTCATCCATGAAGAATGCTTGGAAAGAAGGCGGCTGACGTGAGAAAGCAGCTTTGGTGCGGGCAAGCATGCCGACGACTTCTTCCAGACGCTCATCCTGAGCCTCCTGAGCTTGCTCGTAGGAGACGGCAAACGTGATGACGCCGGAGGTCAGTGAAAAGAGAAGCACCACCAGGGCGCCCGAGAGACTGACGCGCAGCGTGATGGAGGGGTTGTCCGGGCGAAAGAACTTCGCGAACCACGATTTTGTGAACCGCCAGGGATTGGCGCTGCCCTCGCTGGTACGGCTGCTCTCCGGGGCGGAATCGCCGGCACCGCTCTCAGCAGCCGACTGCGGTTTCTTTGAGGCCGAGAAGCGCTCAGAGAAGCCCCCAAGCTTATCCTGAACTTGGGAAACCGCAGCGGAAAAGCGTCGCGGAATACGTGCCATGAGGACTGCTCCTGCCTTATTCGGGTTTGGTGTCGCGGCCGGCAACCATCCAGCCCAGGCCCCGGACATTTTTTACCGCATCGGCGCCGAGTTTTTTGCGCAGGGCGTGAATGAGATATTCCACGGCATTGCTGTCGGGCTCTTCGCCAACGGCATAAATGCGGTCTTCAAGCGCGCGGCGCGAAAGAATGGCGCCCGGGCGGGCGAGGAGGGCTGAGAGGAGTGCGTATTCGCGCTTGGTGAGCGTGTAGGTTTGGCCTGCGCGTTCGACCGTCTTGGCCGCTTCACTCAGCGACAGGTCGCCATTGGAGAGCACATTGGCTGCTGCGCCATTGCGCCGGCGCATCACTGCGCGCATGCGTGCGAGCAGTTCACTCATGTGGAAGGGCTTAACGAGATAGTCATCCGCACCGGCGTCCAGACCGTTCAGTCGGTCTTCGAGCGCATCGCGGGCTGTGAGGATGATGACGGGAATGTCGTTTTTTGCTGACCCCTCTCCGCGCAGCGTGCGAAGCACCGACATACCATCCAACCCGGGAAGGCCCAGGTCGAGAAGCACAAGCTGATAGTCCGAGAGACCCAACTGAGTGAGCGCAGTGCGCCCTGAAGACACATGGTCAACGGCATGAGCTTCGTCGGCCAACGCAGATTTAACGGCGTCGGCAATCATTGGATCGTCTTCAACGAGCAGAATGCGCATGGGGAGTCCTCTAGGAAAGCTCTTCTTTAAAGCTATTGTAGGTCCGCACGGCTTAGCGGCTGATGAGGGGACGGCTGAAGAAAACGATCTCGCTGGTGAGCTCTAGTCTGACCTGAATGGCTTAGAGAGATTCGCAGGATGCAAAAAACCCGCCGTGGGAACCCAGGCGGGCTTTCAATCTCGAATCAGCCGAAAACTAAGTCATGAACAACAAAGTTTCAGATGAGTTTTTTGAGATTAGAAGTTGTGGCGCAGACCAACACCGAAGCCAACCATGGAGGGCTTACGATCCGAGTAATCAAAATTCGCGGAAGGTGTTGCAATGTCCTGTTCTCCCTTGGCATAAGAAAGAACGCCATATACATTGGTGCGCTTGCTCAGGTCATACTTGTAACCAACCGAGGCCACATAGTACTTGAGGTCGAATTCCTTGCCGGTGACAACGCTGTCGGCTTCAGAAGAATCAACGTAACCGACACCAAAGTAACCCGTACCGCCGGCTAGAGGAGCACTGGCGGAAGCCTGAAGGGCGTAGCCTTTCATCTTGCCGAGCGAATCCAAACCAACATTCGACAGGCCGCTAACCTTGCTAACGAGGACTTCGTCGAAGTACTGTGCACCGGCGAAAACCTTGACCACGCTGAAGTCATAGCTGCCGCCGAAGGCGACCGTCAGGCTGTCATCCACATTGGCGACTGCATTGACACCCTTGTCAAAATATGATGCGTAATTGACTGAGTCAACGGCAAAATAGAGATTAACCGGACCGTTCGCATACGTTGCACCAAGGGCATAGTAACGATCGGTTGAAGATTCATTTTCAACTTGCGTATTGCTTGCCCACGCACCGGTATTGTCCTTGGTTGCAGCCTTGGAGGAGCCCATGGAGTACTGAGCATAGACTGTAAAACCAGCGAACTTCGGAGTCTGGTAAGCAATGGTGTTGTCCATCACGCCAACAGTGGCCGCAAACACGTTCGTAGCGTTACCGACATTGGCGGCACCGTAAGAAGTACCAAAGGCGCTGACGGCACCAACCTTACCCCAGGAAGACGTGCCCTGAGTGATTGCACCGATCTTGCCAAGGCTCAACTGACCAAAGGGCCCCATGACATTGAGTGAAGCTTCACGATTGAACATCGTGCCGGAAACACTCTGCGTGCCGTCGTCAGCGTTGAAACCGCTTTCGAGGATGAAGCCAACCTTGAGGCCGTTGCCCAGGTCTTCAGTGCCCTTCAGACCCCAGCGGGAGCCAGCCTGAATACCACTCTTTAGTTCGAGTTTGTCAACGGCATCAACACCGGTTTTGTCCGCATCTTTATGCGTATAAAGGAAACCTTCGTCGACAACGCCGTAAAGGGTCACATCGGCAGCGAAAGCAGAGCCGGCAAAGGCGCCAAGAAGGGCGACCGCGGCAAGAGACTTCTTAAACATAATTTTCAGAGCCTTTTTTTACGTGAAGAGATCTGAGATCTCAAAAGTCATCACTATCGGTTTGCACGCACCGAGAGTCACAACGTTCCGTCGATTGATGATTTTTTGCACGGCATCAATCACTGGTTCAGCGGCCTGAAATTTGGACGGCAAGCCGCTCAGCCATTAACGGATGGGATATTTGTAGCCGCAGTCAGCATCGGACTGCTTAAGGAATAACCCCTATTTCTAATAAATTCATTTAAAAACACATATTTCATATTTTTTAAGGACGGTGTGAACACATTTGTTGCGCATTTGACACATATATGAAATGCGCGAATGGGAAGCATGTTCATTTAATTCGAATTGCAGAATCTGCGTTTGCCGCCCAGTCAAAACACGAAAGCCCCCCAGCTCGAAAGCTGAGAGGCTCTCACTAATTCAGCAGCAGAGAAGTTTTTAGGACTTCATCCGCTCAAATTAGAACGTGTGACGGATACCGGCGTAGACGGTGACCGTCGAAGGATCGCGGTCGTCACCCGCAACATTCTTTTCATTTTTCAGGCTGTCACGATAGTAGGCAGCGACACCGTAGAGATTCGTGCGCTTGCTCAGGCTGTAGGTGTAGCCCACGGACGTACCGATACGCTTGAATTCGATCTTTTCTTTATTGGCTTCGGAGTTGGCTTTGAAGTTGGCTTCTTCAGCATCGGTGTAGCCGACTGCGAACATAGCCGTGCCGCCGGCAACCGGTGCACTCACGCCAGCCTGAAGAGCATAGCCTTCGATGGGGTTCTGATCGCCGAAATAGCCGTTGAACGAATAGAACGAGTCAGAGTTGCCAGCGTCAGTCGTTTTGCCGGACTTATCGTTGCCGATCATATTGTCGAAATACTGACCGCTCAGGAAGACCTTGGCGACTTCAAAGTCATAGGAGCCGCCAAACGTAACCGTAAGGCCGTCATCCAGATCGGGGTTACCCTTGGTGAACGTGCTGGACCAGTTGTAGCTGTCGACGACTGCAGCGAGATCGAAGCCGGCGGCCTTGTAAGTAGCGCCCAAGGCGTAGTAGCGGTTGGCGCTGGCCTTGCCTTCAGTGGCGTCAAGGTTACCTTCCTGCTTGGTATTCGTTTCGAACGAGTACTGGGCATAAACCGTCACGCCGGCAAACGTCGGGGTCTTGTAGGTGACCGTGTTGTCAGCACGGATGCCGCCAACATAGTAGGTGGAATATTCAACCGCACCAACCCACGAAGCACCGAAGGGCGACAGGTTGCCAAGGAGACCGTAAGTACCATTGGCGGAGCCAAGCGTGCCCATGCGGCCAAAAGCGACTTCACCGAAAGCGCCGTTCACGAAGAGACGGGCTTCACGGCCGAAGAGGCGGCTGTTCTGAGCGAGCGAACCGGTATCGGCAGAGAAACCGTTTTCCAGATGGAAGCCGGCTTTTACGCCGTTGCCGAGATCTTCTGAGCCTTTCAGGCCGAAACGAGCGCCGGACTGATTGCCCGAAGAGAGCTGGAAGTTATCGACGGCGTCGGTGTTGGCCTTGTCGGAATCCACATGGGTGTACTGCAAACCGTAGTCGAGGACGCCGTAAAGCGTGACGTCAGCGGCGACGGCGGAACCAGCAAAAGCGCCGAGCAAAGCAGCGGCGGCGAGAGTCTTCTTAAACATTTCAGAGCCTTTGGTTTGTTTGATTTGAAGCACCGTCAGACGGGGGCGCCGCTTCTCAAGGAACACCTTAACTGCATCTGCTTCGAGGCATTGATTCCGTCTGAATGTGGTCTGCCAGCCGAAGAAATGCAGGTGTACACATTGAATTTAAACAAGTTCCTATTGCTGTAATCCGATATTTTTATGGGCTGTATTCAAAAATACAAAAATGTCAGCTACTTAGAAAACGGATGATAACTATTATGTTGTAGTTGCATATTTGCAACAAATAAGAAAGAGACCCCGTGAACTGAGCGGATCAGATCACGGGGATAGGTATTTCCTAAACGCTTAAAGAACTACGCCTGAGGCAGTTCCGAATCATTCGTTGGTTCGCCTGGCAGAACCAGCCGCAAGGCTTCGCCTTCAACGACGCGTCCCGGCGCGCGCAGAATGTTTCGCTGCTCGAGGTTCTCTTGGTCAACACCGAAGCGCACCGATGAGGCTTCAGTTGTGAAATGGCCGGCGAGAATTCGCTCGATGATGCCGAAGGTGAGCATTGCACCCGCCTGCGTCGGGAAGCTCCCCAGATCGACTTCAAGTTCAGGCTGACTGAATGCCCCAAGACCATAAGTTGCGATGTAGTCTTCGCCGAAGTCTGTGGAGACGCCTGCGCGAATCACGGAGAGGATGGGTATTTGACCGTGTTTGGCGGGCTGTGCCGCTTCAATGTAAAAACCCGGCTTTTGGAGTGATTCGAGCGCAAAAACGCCCAGCGGTTCGGCCGTCCGGCAGAGCGCGGCCAAAATCTGCGCGAAGAAGGTGGCAGCTTCGACGGCCTCGGTTGGATTTCCCCGCAGTTCAACAGCAAAATAACCCGCATGACAGAGGAGGAGCGTTTCAGCGCTCCGTGTAAAGGGGCTCTTGCGTGCCGCGGTTGCCAGTGACGTGCTGTTTAGGCGCTCATGGATCAGCCGGATAGAGCCCTCAAGCGTGCCGATGCGCAGCGTAAAGCAATCGGGGTCATCGGGCGTGCGGTCGGTGACGGCCAAATTCCACGCTCTCCAGAGTTCTTCAGAGAAGAGTTTCTTGTCGAAAACGAGCTGTGCGGGTGCGAGCAGCAGTTCTGCGCTGAAAACACCGGGTTTAAGTGCGGGAAGGAGCTCCTTTTCAAAGTTGCTCGCGCGCCGCACACGTTCCTCTTCGGAGAGCAGCAGCTGCAGCCCGGTAGGGGCTTCAGACTCCAGCGCCTTGCGAATTTCCTGATACTGCGGATGGTCGGAACCGTATTTCTTGAGGAGCGCCTGAGCAAGCGGGAAATTCGCCGCCGTCATCGTCGAGCTCAATGCCCGGGCACGCTGATAGTGCTCGATGGCCGCATCATCGTCGTCCTGACGCTGAGCGCTCATGCCGAGCATCCATTCCTTCACTGCCGCTTCTTCAGCATTTTGAGGCTCAATGGCTTGAGCTGCGGCAGCAGCGGCTTTGATGTCGGACTTGAGGAAGAGTCCGAGGACGCGCTGCTCGCGTGTCTCGAAAGTTTGGTGCGCTTGCGGAATCCGATCAATGGCCCGTTCGACTTTCTTGGCGTCGTGGCGGAAGAGCCAGAACTTCACCCATGCAATGATCCATTGATTGTCTGACGGCCTCCACAGATCCGGCATCGGTTCCTTGAGAAAACGTCGGAGGAACCCAACTTTGGCGAGATCCGGTGCTTTGGCAGCGGCGCCGGGGAAAAAGGCGTCGAGCCATGCGCGGTCTTCTGCCGACAGTGAGGGCTCGGCAGGGACTGCGGAAGGTTCGGCCGCTTTGGCGTCAGCTTCAGCGGCCTTTATCGCGTTGATTTCATTTGCTGCCAGCGCGAGCGATGCCGGAGAGGCAATCTCTATGAGATTCTCTGCCGCATCGTCGCTTTGGGCCTGCTGCGGCGTTTCTTCGTCATTGTCGGCATCGTCCGAAGCATCGTCGTCATCGTCCGCATCCGCAGCAGCTTTACGGAAGGTTTCAATCAGCTCGTTAAGCTTGGCTTCGAAATCCTCGATCGTGAGCGGCGCTCCCGTCTCTGCATCGAGCACAGAAACTTTGGCGCCTTGTTTTTCAGCATCCCAGGCCGCATGTGCGAGTGCGCCGAGATCGGCCGCTGCCAAATCGTCGAATAGACGCGTATTGGGTTTTTCTTCTTGAGCAGAAGCTGCTGCACCGGCATCCTGATGCTCGCCGGTCTGGTCAGAGTCTCTCGGGAGCCGCGCAGCCGGAAGGTCTTCGGGCGCAGGTTCGGTGGAGATATGAAAATCTTCCGCGCCGAACACTTCTTCACGCACCGATTCAAGGAGTTCCGCACCGGCGAGAACCGCAGCTTCTTCACCGGGGAGCCCGATGACAAAGGCGCCTCGGACACACTTTGAGGCCGGATCCGCTTTCAGCGGAAGGGCGGCAAATGGCCAGCCGCTGGCATCAACGGGTTTGGGCGCTCCCAGCCAGATGAGTACGTCGGCCTTGTCGGTACCGGTGAATTCGGGCATGAGCAAGTCACGCACGGGCGGAAGCGCTGTGCGGGCAATCTGCGCGCCGTAGGGCGAAATGAGAAAGACATTGCGCTTGATGAGCTGCACCATGCGCCGGCGGCTCCAGCCGTCCCGCTTCAGGCGGTCGGAGAGTGTGAGCATCATGAGGAGCTGGGCCAGGTCAAACGTGCCGGTCAGTGCGTACCGGCGAGTCAGGAAGTCTTCGAGCTGCGGTTCAAGCTCAAGCCATGTCATCCAGTCAACAATAGCGGCGTCCTCAGGCAGTGACGGCGAGAGCTCAACAGTAATACCGCGCTTTTCAAGCGCAGCAGCCAGTTCCCGGCCTTTGTTCACCCATTCGGGAGACTGCCATTCGTCGCTCACGGCGATCACTGCTTTTTGAATTCGGCGGGGCTCTAGGACCGCTTTACGCCATTTCGCCACAGCGGGCTTAGACATCAAGGTTGGAATGAAGCCCGGATACTGCCAGCGGCCCATCCCTGAATCTGGATCGACACCCTCATGAGCGGATGCTGTCCAGGCGATGGCAAAAGCATCGCGCACGCGGCGGGCAATGCCGCTCCAGCCGTCAAAGCGCCAGCTGGAAGCAAAGCCTTCCTGCGAATTAAATAAGGATTGGGCAGGGCGAAAAGCGGATACCCCGGCGCGAATCGCCGATTCGCCGGCGTCGGAAGGCCGTCCTAAGACGAGTGCGCCGGCAGAGGCGCCTGCAGCCACGAGGTTTGCTGCAGCTGCGGCAGCGCCTCCGGTGCGCCATTCCCCATTGAGCGCGTTGACCGGATGCCCGCCCATAATGGAGCGGCCCGGCGCATCAGGCGAAAGGAGCCCAAGGAACTCTCCGGCATGCGCAACGGCAGAAAGGAGGGCGCCGCCTTCCAAAAGGCTTTTGACTGGGGCAGCAGAACGCAGACAGGGCTGCTCAGGCAGTTCCATGGCAGCCTTGGTCGTCAGCCCCTCAATATCAATGTTGCCGGCGACGGTGAGTGAGGCGCCGGAAACGGCGGGTTCTGCGGACGACTTTTGGGTGCAGTCGGCTGAACTGCAGAGCCGAGCAAACTGACCCGCACTCCATTCGGGGAGCTCAATCGTACGTTTCGCTGCAGCATGCAGAACGCCCCCCAAAGCGGCTGAGAGCTCATCGCACCCCGAAAGTGCTTCTTGTTCGGTGATTTCGGCCGCACGGATCGTCGGCTCAATGTCATGAAAGGGAAGCGCATTGAGGCTGCGCATCAAGCGGGCAGCTTCAGAGAGCTTCACCGCGCGGCCCCCCGCGGCAAATCGTTCCGGCGTTGCGGCGAGAAGTGCTTTGCGGGTCTCTTGGCAGACGTTGGCTCGGGTGTTTGGCTGATCGGCAGGATCATTCAGCCGCTCTTCGGCGTCTTTATTAAATGTCGTATTCGTGGTCATTCGCTGTTTTGATTGCACGTTTGAGACCGCAGGCGTCCTCGGCTTAAGCCGCCGTCTGTGTTGCGGCGATAGAGCCGTTTTTCACGCAGTCAAAGCGTTCAACGGCTCGAATGCTCTTTATATGGGGACGAATCCAATCGAGCGGGCGGCGGTCTCAGGTTTTTACCTAATCCTACACTGTGCGGTCGTCCTTTCGAGCAGGGAAGAAGTTCTCGTGCGCCATGAGACTTCTCTTTTGCGATTTAGACGGCAGCCCGTAAAGTCTGCTGACAACTCATCATAGAAAATAACTAATATGAGCTTGACAATAATAGCAAACTGCTATATATTGAAGGCTAGCAATAGATAAAACAAATCGCCATGGATTTGGCGATTGCTAACGAAAGGAATTTGACATGATGAAATCCGAAAAAATCAATGCTTACGTCGCAACTTTGGCCGTTTGGAATGTGAAGCTGCACAACATTCATTGGAATGTGGAAGGTCATCTCTTCAAGGGGATCCATGAATACACGGAATCACTTTATGACCGTGCCGCTGAACAGTATGACGAAACAGCAGAAATTCTGAAGATGCGCGGCGAAATGCCGGTAGCCACGATCGCCGAATCGCTTAAGGCTTCTGTGATTGAAGAACTGCCCTCGCGAGTCTTCTCCTGCTGCGAAGCCGTCGCTGTCGTTCAGGCCGATATGGAAAAGGTCGCGAAGCTGGCCCGCGAAATTCGCGATGAAGCGGCTGAGGCGGATGATTTCCTGGTGCAGGGTACGTTTGAAGGCTATCTCGCCGGATTCGCCAAGGATCTGTGGTTCCTTCGCGCGATGCGCTCCGATGCGCATGCAGGGGAGGCCTGTGATGCCAAGGCCGAAGAAAAGACGGCCGGCGCCAAGCGCTGCTGCCGCAAAAAGGCCTGATAAAGACGCTTAGCCTTGGGGCGGCGATTTGCATGCAGCAAGGCATCCGTCAATAACTAACGCCGACTCTTTAAAAAAACGCGGTGTCTCTCATATTGAGAGGCACCGCGTTCGACTTCATAGGCGGCAGCAGTCTTCCGGAAGAAGACTGCTCACATTCGCATTAGAACGTGTGGGACAAACCGACGTAAGCCTGCACCAGCTTGGTGTCCTGGTCAGAGCCGTTTGCCGCAGCATTGTCAACAGAGGTCTGGCCATAGCCGGCACCGCCGTAGACGCTCGTACGCTTGCTGAGCGGGTAGACGTAGCGGGCGGAAACGCCGTAGTACTTGAAGTCCTGATCGGCATCCGCGGTCAAGTCTTCCTTGGCATCGACATAATAGAGGCCGGCCGTCAAAGTACCGGCCGCAATCGGAGCCTTCGCGCCGAGATGGAGGCCGTAGCCCTTCAAGCCGTCGAAACCAGCCTTACCCTGATTGTCGAATTTGTAGGCATTCTTAATGCCAGACAAACCTTCAAAGTACTGGGCTTCGGCGTAGACGCGAACTACTTCAAAGTTGTAGTTGCCGCCGACGAAGACGAGCGAACCGTCCTTGTCAGCGATTTCGCGAATACCGGACGTATTAGCGCCGTACTTCGTGAGTTCGTAGCCGGCAGCGAACTGCGCAGCGCCGTAATCGCCGCTCACGCCGATTGAGGCGTAGCGCTTGGCGGCAGAAGTGCCTTCGTCGCCGCTGTAGGTAGCCGCGGTGGCCGAGCTGTCAGTCTTAAAGGAGTACTGGGCCGTCAGCTGCAGACCAGCAAAGCGCGGCGTCTGGTAGGCAACGACGTTGTCGTAGCGAGACGAAGCGGCGAAGCCCCAAACATTGTTGTCGCCGCCGTCGAAGGAGTCGACATAGCCAATGAGGTCATACGTGCCGGCCGCGGAGGCAATGCCGCCGAAGCGGCCGAAGCCCAAGGAGCCGAAAGGACCGTAGAGCGTCAGACCGGCTTCACGGCGGAAGAGGCGGTTTTCCTGAAGTGTGCCGGTGTCGGCGTTAAAGCCGCTTTCGAGCTTAAAGCCGACCTTATAGCCGTTGCCGAGGTCTTCCGTGCCCTTCAAGCCCCAGCGGGAGCCGAGGTTGAGGCCCGAGCCGAGCTGAAACTGATTGTCAGACTTTTGGTCAGTAACCTTGGTATTGGTGTAGATGAAGCCTTCATCGACCACACCATAAAGCTGAACATCGGCAGCAGCAGCGTTGCCCGCAAAAGCGCCGAGAACGGCGAGCGCAGCGAGAGTCTTTTTCATGATTAAAACCTTCTAGAGCTAGTTGGTCCGTGTGCAGTCGAAAGTCTTGAAAGGGACTGGACGCACGGATCAAAAAAACAGCATTTTGTAAATGCCATTGTCAGCTCACCCTATACCTGCTCGGTATTGAATGCCGCCGAACAGCCTATAAATTAACTCAATAAAATTACAAAATTTGGTAATACCCTAGATTTTTGTCACCTTTTGAAGGAAAACAAGGAAAAAATAAGGTCAACTGTGCAATAAAACAACAAATAACCAATATATTGATATCTAACTAACTATTTTGTCCATTACGTTATCAACCGGGCATATGAAGATTCTTTGAAGAAAGTATTTGTTTTCAGTTAAAACGTTTTCGTTTACTTTTGTTTGTCATAAAACGGTTTTTTCTGCTGTCCATGAAAGCAGGCTGAAATTCGCTTCATTTCTTTTTGTGTTTTCAGGCGGATGATGTTTGAGCGCGAGGCAGGTGGTACGCCCGTATAATGCGGCTTTCTTTTCATTCATCATTGATCATCCATGACCGACAAAGCGCCGTCTCAGCTGTCCGAGCATCCCCAGTCCGAAGTTCACGCCAGTGCATTCAAACCTGCGGAGCATCCCGTTACGGCATTGGCGCTTTTGCGTGTGCCGGCATGGGAGCCGGAGCGTTTGGCGGCGCAGCTCGATCTGGACTGGAATATCAAAGCCGAGCCGGTCCCGACGGATTTCCGCGAACCGTGGCTCTTTCGCGTGAACGGTTCCCTCGTGGTGATTGGATTTGAGGGACACCCCGTTCCTGGGAATGCCGCAGACGAACAGGCTAAAAACTGTCCGGACTGGCCGGACGCGCAGGAAATGGCCTCAACGCACCTGGCGTATCTCGCCCTTGCTGTGGTCGCCGAAGAGGCGACGCTCGTGGAGAATGCCCGTACGGCCATGAAGATTTTGGGGTCGCTCACGCGTCAGCCCAATGTGAGCGCCATCAACTCGGCCGGCCGTCTCTTTGAGCCCGAGCGCTTCCGCAGCGATGTGCTCACGATGCAGCATTCTGAGACGGCTTTCCCGATCTTCAACATCGTCTTCTTTGGCCTTTGGCAGCGCGAAGAAGATGCGCCGTTAAGCGGTTATACGCTCGGACTTGACCGCTTTGCCTGTCCCGATCTTGAGATTCTTGAGAGTCCCGATGCGCCTGCCGTCATTCGCGCCCAGATGATTGCGGCTGCTATGGTGCAGATCACCCGCGGCGCTTCGCTTAAAGACGGCGAAGTCCTGACGCTTTCAGAGACGCTTTTCAAAGCCGAGCTCAAAGCTTCTTCGGTTGTCCCGGGCGCCGTCACCACGCACCTCACTGCGATTGAGAAAGCGCCCGAGAGCGAGGCGCCTAAAAAGAAAAAGCGCTTCTGATTCATCCGTTCCGAATGCCGCAGAAAGCCTGCTGCCGCACGCGTGCTTGGCAGCAGGCCTTTTTTTCATGCATCATTAAATTGTGCACATGTACAATAGGAAATCGTTAGGTATTTCATCCGATTTGTTTGAGCTTTGAACCTTCGCCATGGCCACTGACTTTGTCTTCATGAATCGCCGCACGTTCGGCATCCGGACCGCCGCACTCTGCTTTGCCGCAGGCATGATGGTTTCGCCGTTTTCGTTAGCTGCAGAAGAGCCGCTCTTGAAGATCGGCGTGCTGCCGGCGGCCGATTCCGTGCTGCTTTATGCGGCCGAGTCAGAAGGGTTCTTCGAGTCCCGGGGGCTGCGCATCCAGCTCCTGCCATTTAAATCGGCCATTGAAATCGGCGCAGCCATGCGTGCCGGAGAGCTCGCAGGGCATTACGGCGACCTCATCAACGTGTTCACGCAGAATGCTGCCGGTGCGCCGCAGGCTGTGGCGGCGACGGTGACGTATGCCAATCCGGCCGAGCGCAATTTTGCGCTGGTCACTCGTCCGGGTTCGAACCTGACATCACTCGAAGACATCAAGACGCATCCGGGTACGGATACGGCCATGAGTGCTTCGACCATCATCGACTACCTGCTTGACCGCATGGAAGCGACGACGGGACTGCCGCCATCCGCCATGAAACGCGTAGAAGTTCGCCAGATTCCCATCCGTCTCCAGCTGCTCCTTGCGGGCAAAATGGAAACGGCGCTGCTGCCCGAGCCCCTCTGCAGCCTGGTGGAATCGAAGGGCGGCAGAGCACTTTGGGATGACCGTACACTCGCTGAGCCGCTCGCGGTAGTTGCCTTCCGCAAGGCCGCCGTCACGCCGCAAACGGCAGCCGCCCTTCGCGCGGCGCGCGCCGCCTGGCGACCC
>OAZX01000163.1_pt1 | contig 42958 bp, 32 predicted proteins | sample 1495341 | NCBI WGS metagenome assembly OAZX01 (sample SAMEA2580119, study PRJEB22360) | human gut metagenome | biome: human gut; feature: human-associated habitat; material: faeces | place: Denmark | collected 2008/2010 | reverse complement strand
AAGGCATCCCTGTATCCGGGCGTGCGTTTCCCGTCCGCCCCAGCCGCCATTGACCAGTTCTTCCGCCAGCAGACCTTCAATACGGGGCAGGAACCGCGCACAACAGAATATCTGACGTACATGGGCAACACAGCCGCCGCCCTGCTGCGGCAAGCTGGCCCGGCGGTACTGGTCACTCATTCCAACAGCGGAAAATACGGCTGGTTCACAGCCATGGCCTCGGACGCCGTCAAGGCCATCGTCGCCTATGAACCAGGCCAGTTCGTTTTTCCCGAAGGCGAAACGGCGAGGGATATACCCTTCAAAAATGCGCTGGCCAACGAGATGCTCCAACCTATTAAAATTTCATCAGAATCGTTTCGGAAACTGACCCCAATGCCCATACTAATCATCTATGGCGACAACATCGCCACAGAGCCCAGCGATATTTTCAACGTGGATGTCTGGCGCATAGCCAGCACTCGTGCCAGACATTTTGTAGACGCCATCAACCGCAATGGCGGCGATGCCACACTGGCCTTCCTTCCGGAGATAGGCATCAAGGGCAACACCCACGCGCCCTTTGCCGACCTGAACAATCTGGAAATCGCCGATCACCTCGAGCAATGGCTGCACGCCAAGGGGCTGGACGGTCGAGGCGTTCCCCACAGGGGCCCGGCTCCCCAAACAACGGCATTGACCATTCCCCTGCAACAGGACCGATAACCGCCGCTACAAAAACGGTGGCCCCGAATACCACAAGGAGATTGTCATGAAACGGCTTCTGCTTTCCGTATGTATTCCGGCACTCACTTTCTTCGGATTCTCCCTCAAGGCACACGCGGCAGAGACGCACAGCGCCCCGGCCTTCATGAACGCCGAGGGCGAGGGCATCTTCCCCAAAGGAAAGACCAACGACGCCTATGCCCAGTATTTCAACGGCACCAGCTATCTCCAGGCATTGTCCACCGAAGGCGTGACCATCGCCAACGTGACCTTTGAACCCGGCTGCCGCAACTTCTGGCACATCCACCACAAAGGAGGGCAGATTCTTCTCGTAACCGGAGGACGCGGCTGGTACCAGCAGTGGGAAAAGCCCGCGCTGGCGCTCAAGCCCGGCGACGTGGTGAACATTCCGGCCGGGGTCAAACACTGGCACGGCGCGGCCAAGGACAGCTGGTTTTCCCATCTTGCCGTGGCTGTTCCGGCAGAAGGGGCTTCCAACGAATGGCTGGAACAAGTATCTGACGAAGAATACCAGCAACTCAAGTAAAGGAGCGCGTCATGTCACACTTGGGATATGAAATTAAAAAACTGGGCTTCGGCCTGATGCGTCTGCCCAAAAGGGGCGACAATATAGATGTGGAACAGGTCAAGATCATGGTGGACCGCTTTCTTGCTGACGGTTTTACCTATTTCGACACGGCCTGGGCCTATCCCGGTAGTGAGGACGCCATCCGGCAGGCTCTGGTGGAGCGGCACCCCCGTGAAGCCTTTCAGTTGGCCACGAAAAACGCGGCATGGATCAAGTGCAAAAGCCGGGAAGAGGCTATCGGACAGTTTGAAACGTCGCTGCGGCAGACGGGCGCGGGCTATTTTGACTTCTACCTGCTGCACAACCTTGGAGAAAGCCGCACCCGCTTCTTTGACGTTTTCAACATGTGGGACTTCGTTCAGGAGAAAAAGCGGCAGGGGCTCATCAGGCATGTGGGATTCTCCTTCCACTCCAGGCCGGAGGAACTGGAGCAGATTCTGTCCGCGCACCCGGAAATGGAATTCGTGCAATTGCAAATAAACTATGGAGACTGGGAAAATCCCGCCGTTCAGTCCAGAGCCTGCTACGAAGTGGCGAGAAGGCATGAAAAACCCGTCATCATCATGGAACCGGTCAAGGGGGGTATGCTCGCCACCCCGCCGGAGCCGGTGGTGAAGATTTTCCGTAAGGCAAATCCGCAGGCCTCCAACGCTTCCTGGGCCATCCGTTTCGCGGCGAGCCTCGAAGGGGTCATCACGGTACTGTCCGGCATGAGCAATCTGGAACAGATGGAGGACAACCTCTCATACATGCGGAACTTTGCTCCTCTGTCCGCGGAAGAACATACCACAATACAGGAAGCGCAGAAGGCGTTGAACAGTATTCCGCTCATTCCCTGCACCACCTGCAACTACTGCGCAAAAGTCTGTCCCAACGACATAGGGATCTCGGGATCGTTCATCGCGATGAACTACCTGACGTTGTATAAAGACAAACGCGCGGCGCGTGTCCAAGAACAATGGATGGTCGGGGGACATGACAGGCAGAGCGCTGACAAATGCGTCCAATGCGGCGTATGCGAGGCGGTTTGTCCGCAACACATCGCCATCAGGGATGAACTGGTCAGAGTCCATGCCGCTCTGGGGGACGGGCAGCTCGCACCGGGCAGCTAATCAGACTTGATAAAGCCATTGACCCGATAATCCCCTACGCCGAAAGATGGAGCCTCCCTTCGGCCCCATACCAAAGAATACATGAAACTCGGCAAACAGGTCTGGATGTCTCTCCGCTGTGCCTCGGCTGCATGAGCTTTGGCGATCCCGAAGGCTGAATACACAAATGGGCGCGGGACAAAGAACACAGCAAACCCATCATCCAGAGATCTCTGGATCTGGGCATCAATTTCTTTGATACGGCCAATGTCTACAGCCTCGGCAGAAGCGAGGAAATTCTGGGACGCGCCATCAAGGATTTTGCCCGGAGGGACGAGGTTGTCATCGCCACCAAGGTGCATGGCGTCATGAGGAGTGGCCCCAACGGCGGCGGACTGTCGCGCAAGGCCCGCTACATCGGGGTTTCGGCAATGTGGGTCCGGCAGTTCCAGAAAGCACAGCATATCGCGGAAAGGCATGGCTGGACAACGTTCGTCTCCATGCAGCCCCTCTACAACCTGGTATACCGCGAAGAAAAGCGGGAAATGGTGCCCTTGTGAAGGATATGTACGTCGGCCTGACTCCGTACAGTCCGCTGGCTGCCGGGCGTTTGTTACGGGCATGGAATGAAAGCACGGCACGCTATGAAACCGATACCATCGCGCAAAACAAGTATGGGACGAACAAGGAAGCGGACAAGCTGATCGTGGATCGGCTTTCAGAACTGGCCGAAAAGCGCGGCCTCACCAGAACACAGCTAGCTCTGGCCCGGTGCTGCACAAAGAACCGGTGGTTTCCACCGTTATCGGTTCCTACAGGATGTCGCATCTCGAGGACGCGGCGAATGCGGTACCCGTCCGGCTTTCACCCGAAGAAATGACCTTTCTGAAAGAGCTGTATATGCCACACCCCATTCAGGGGCATCATTAAGGAAACACCGGAGGAGTGTCATGAACCGACGAACGTTCATCAAAGCTTCACTAACCGCCACAGCGCCAGAGCTAGGAAGCGTCCTTTTGGACGGGCCGCTATCATCCGCCTCGGCGGTAACCGTACCAAACACGACAGAGGATGCAAAAATGAAAATATTGGTACTGACCGGCAGCCCACGGAAAAACGGGAACTCCAACACCCTCGCCGAACATTTCATCAACGGAGCCAAAGAGGCCGGGCACGAAGTAACCCGCTTTGACGCCGCATCCAGCAAGGTGCATCCATGCATTGCCTGCAACAAATGCGGCATGAACGGGCCCTGCGTGTTCAAAGACGATTTTGAAGTGGTGCGCGAACACATCATTCCCGCCGATCTGGTGGCGTTTGCAACCCCCATGTATTACTTCGGGATTTCGGCTCAACTGAAAACGGTCATTGATCGTTTCTATGCCATCAACGGAGAAATACACATCCTCAAGAAAGCTGTGCTGATGATGACCTACGCAAACAATTCTCCCAGAAACGAAAGCCCGATCCTCACGTATTATGAAGTACTGCTGGAATACCTCGGCTGGAAGGATGCGGGACGGATCATCGTTCCCGGCGTCTGGCCTACGGGTGCAATTAATCAGACACCATTTCCTGCTCAGGCCTTCGCTCTAGGCAAGAGCGTCTAAATACCGCGTGCTCAACAAGCAACCACAGTGCGAAGTCCCGTAAAGTGTAAAAGACTTCCGACTGTTCGCCATCCTTACCTTTTCTATAATTCATGCGCATGAGTTGCCGGGACTGCTGAAAAGCTCAGCAGTCCTTTTTCTATTTCTTTCTTATGTTCTTACGGGGTCATCTTTGGGTATCATATCAAGGAATATTCTTCTCTTCCTTCCCCACCTACAAGAACCAGACATTCACCAATCCCGGCCCAGATGAGCCGGTAAACGACGCTTCCCTCCTGCAGGACAAGCCACAGCCCGTCATGTCCGCCCCTCAGGGGAAGGACGAGCATCGCGGCATCTTTCTGGAATCTCCACTCCCCCCTAAATTCCGGCACGGCGGGCATCAACGCCAAGTACAACGAACTGGCGTCATGGTTCACAGCCGGGTGCAGGCGCATCCGAACCGACTGAGGAGCGCTACATTTCCGGCATTATTACTATTACCGCAAAGTTATCACCGCCGATTTTCACCTCCTCGACACGGCGCTATTCGCTATCTGGGCCATGCACACGACACCGCTGTCCAGCCCCATCCCCAAGGTGACGTACTCGGCCCGGCGCAATATCGCCATGCTTCCGGTGTCCGACGGCTCGACCTGGCCCGGTCTCTATCCAACCCGACCTATGCCGAATCACGCGCCGCGTCAGTTATAGATCGTACATTTTAGAATGTAGTGGATTTGAAACACTAAAAAGGGCTTACTGGATTTCAACAATCCCTTGAAATTTATGGCTGAGAGGGGAGAGATTCCGTTTTAATTGCGCTAAGGCATTAAACTTTATACCCGTCTGGTTGTGTTTATTGCACAGACCGTATCCATAAAACGGCTGCGCAAACTCAAAAAAACTCCTACCGAACATGATGAAGAGGGATACTCGAAAGATGTCGGATATCCCTCAAAAGATTTTTCTTTGTTGTCAGAAAGAACACAGAGATTGGTTTACTCCATAACAAATGGTCGCACAGCGCGTATCATTCTGTAATCGCATGGAGGGAGGAAGCCCTATCCATTACATGATCAAAGTGTATAGCCTTGCTGAACCCGTTAATACGAAGGAATACGTCAAATGCGGAAAATACCGTCCTTTTATTGTCGTACACAAAAGAGTGACTGTTCAACAAGCATTCCAGCAGGATGTAAGCCTCTTCCACACTATCGGCGTAATAGCGGCATTGAAGCCGATAGGCGGACTCCACCGCGCCATATCCCTAATACCGGAAGCCCAACAGCAGCTTTTGAACAGTATGACATGCAAACCAAGGGTATCGGCAGTTATAAGATAATCCCGGCTCATTTGGACAGAGCCTCATAGAGCGCATCATGTTCCGTCATACTTGAAAAAAGAGCGGTCATCACATGAGTGCGTGGCTTACTATTCCTTTTGTTTCAATGTATTCCCTCAGATCTTCATCAAGAATGGGCTGAATCTGACGTCCCTTCTCATGGGCCATTTGATGCAACTTGGCAAGGGCATCCAAGGAGAGCTACGTTGCAAATTTGAACTTTTATCCTGTTGTTGTAGTCGATTGCATTATTTCGCTTCTCTTTTTTAAACCATGCAGGTTATCTTGATCTGTCAATAAATATCATGAACCTTTTCAAACTCCATATTCAATATCAAAGAATCAGACACAAAAATTCCTACACATTTATATAGTGATGAACCCCGAACACATCGGATGCTCCTCACGTCCTGTTTAATCCAATCTTCATAGATAACTTCAAGTACGGCAATAGCAATCCATAAAGCCAGTTCACACCCTACTCTTGTTCCATCCTTTCCATATTTACATTCTCTATCTTATAACTATGTCCTTTACCTTCAAAAATTAAATCCCCTAGCGCTTCATCTAGTGCAACTCCGTTGAAAACCATGATTTTCAACATTCATCAACACTAAAGTTCCGTAAGTTGGCCTCCGCAGATATTAAACGCTTGGCCCGTAATGTATTCGGATTCCGGGGAAACGAGAAAGGCCACAAGGTGTCCCACGTCTTCCGGAGCTCCCATCCTACCAAAGGGGATGGTTTCGACCATGCGCGCTACTCGCGCTTCCAAAGAGATACCCTGCTCCGCAGCTTCCCGTTCAAAACGGGCCTTGTTGAGCTCCGTATATATTTGCCCGGGGCAGATGGCGTTCGCCCTGATGCCTTCTGCGGCGTACTCCACGGCAAAGCACTTGGTAAGCATGATAAGAGCTGCCTTACTTACTGAATAGGCACTGTATCCCGGCGACGGGCGTTTGCCTGCTCGGGACGCGATATTGACGATGGAACTTCCCCGCTGCATCATGGGTAAAAGTTTGCGGATCATTTTGAACGGGCCGCCGAGATTGATATCCAGCACTTTCGACCAGGTCCCCTCGTCCATCTCTCCCAAACGGGCACCGGCGGGCATTATCCCCGCATTGTTGACCAGTGCGTGAACCGTCGGGGTGAATCTCCTTATCTGTTCCACGGCCTTTTCCACATCCTGATCGGATGTGATATCAATGGGCACAGGTAAAACGCGTACCCCATAGTTCTCCTGCAGCTTGGCACTACTTTCACCAAGAGGCGTTGAGGGGAGATCCATGATGACGACATCCATACCGCATGAAGCAAGCGCTTCCGCAATACCAAAACCGATTCCCGCAGGGTGAGCGGCCCCTGTCACAACAGCTGTCTGTTGGGTAGATTCCCAATATGTCTGTACGGCTACTTCCATCGGCTTATTCCCCTTTATTCAGCAGCCTGTTTACACGTGGCTACTGTTTTAATCCGCATGAAAAATGGAATACCCAAGACGGAGATAAGAACAGTGCACTCTCCTATCACAGTCACTCCTTTGCGGGAGGTAGGTGAACGGCACGGCCTTCCGCCGCCAACACGGCCTCTCGCAGGGCTTCGCTCAGGGTAGGATGCCCGTGTATTGTCGCCAGTACTTCATCCGAAGTCGCCTCCATACCGACGGCTAGACAGGCTTCAGAAATTAAATCCGTAGCACGGGGACCATATATATGGACTCCAAGTATTTCCCTATGCGTTTTTCCCACCAGAACTTTAATCACCCCGTTTCCGCCGTTCATGATCAAAGCCCGCCCATTGGCTGCAAGCGGAAACACTCCCACATCATACGCTTTACCTACTCTCTGGGCCGCCTCCTCCGTCAGACCTGTACAAGCCAATTCCGGGCAGGAATATACACAGGAAGGATTGGTTACGGCCTTGAATTCTGCCGAATGACCAAGCGCATTTTCCGCCGCTACCTCTCCCTGCATGGAAGCGACATGAGCCAAGAGTATCTGACCGGTACAATCCCCGACCGCATACACGCCGCTCCTGTTCGTCTCCATATGCATATTGACAAGGATCTGTCCGCGTTCGGTGTCTATGCCGCACGCATCTAAACCGAGAGCTTCCGTATTCGCCTTACGACCTACACAAAACAGCACGTTTTCACCAATAAGGATCTGTTCACCATTGTCAGCTTCTATATATACTGCGGCTTGTGCCCCCCTGTTTTCAATACGTATAACCTTAGCCCTGGTATGTATCCTCAGGCCTTTCCGTGCGAAATCCGCACGCAGCATCCCAACAAGCTCACCGTCCATCATCGGCAAAATCTCATTTGCCATTTCAACTATATGAACATGGCTACCCAGCATACTGTATAGCGTTGCCATCTCCACACCGATGACGCCTCCCCCAATGATGATCAAAGAGGCGGGAATGGTGTCCAAACCCAACGCTCCCGTACTGTCGATGCATTGCGGGCAATCAATCCCCGGGATGGGCGGTACGGCTGGTACTGACCCCGAGGCGATAATAATCCGATCAAACGTGAGCATCTGCTCGCCATTCTTAACGTTCACAATAAGTTTTTTTGAATCCAAGAACTGGGCCGTCCCTATAATGACCTTGACGCCATTGGCCCGGAGCAAACCTTGAACCCCACCAATAAGCTTCCTCACTACAGCCGCTTTCCGCCGCTGCATCGCGGTAAAATCAAGTCGTATATCTGTATAGACACCCCATTCTGAAGCGTTATTGGCCTCATTATATAGTTCCGCACCGTGCAGCAGCGCCTTTGTAGGAATGCAGCCGACATTCAGGCAGGTTCCCCCCAACTGTTCCTTTTCAATCAGTGTGACGTCTGCCCCAAGTTGGGCCGCCCGAATAGCGGCCACATAACCGCCGGGGCCACCGCCAATGACGGCGACCGTCGTTTTTTCTCTCATGATGTCCTCCTTTGTTGTTGGAATATTTCAACATTGAAACGCTCTGTTCCGAATGCATATACAGAGAGCCATAAACAGAATAATTTATGCAATCACACTCTATTACATGAATAACATTCTTTGGGCCCAATAAGGTGTCAAAGGCAGCCTGTTCTCAGCCGTGTACGAACCAAGGGCGAGCCATCTAGACTTCGGGCCAAAAACACCTCGTCCCCGGTATTCCCGCACAACAGATCGGGGAAAAGGCCTCCAGAGCCAACGCATTCCGTACGGCTCTGTTCCAGCCCCAGCGATCACCTTCTTCACACGGAAGATGCGTTATCAGCACTCGAGACGGCCGCAAGATATGCCGCATGCGTTGACATGCCGTTTTGACGGAAAACCAGGGAAAGGGAATCACCAGTAATGCCGGACAGGGGCAAAGCTCTGCCAGACGTTCCATATTTTCTTCGGAAAAAGCGGCATCCCCGGCAAAGATAATGGAATGCGATCCTTCGACAATAAAAGCCAAATTCAGAATATCGGCATATTGCGGGCCTGCATGACGCAGGGCAACCGCCGTTACGCCCAGCCTCCCTTTGGAAAAGGAAACGGTATGCATAAGCTTCGGTTTTATACTGACAGGGCTGTCCATTTCAGGTGCCAACCGCGCTACTGCGTCGACCACCTGCGGACTGGAATAGACGGGCACATGAGGCCTCTCCAGCACAAAACGCGCAACGAGCCCAGCATCGAAATGATCTTCATGATGATGGGAAATGAGCATCATATCGACACGTTCATAAGGCGGCCCGCCACGAATAATCGTTTGTGCCATATCCAGTGGAATACCTACATATGGACGTTGTTCACCATTATTCAGGGCATCTATCAGAATGCTGTGTCCACCTATCAGGACATGCAGGCCCATATTGGATAGACAATATATATCCAACCTTCGCTCAACCATCGGAAAATCCGGATTCAAAATTAAATAGGCATTTCAGGATCTCTTCGCGCTTCAGAGTTCCGAAGCACATATCTATTGGCAGACGTGCCAAAGCCTCGTCCACATCCCGCACTTGATAACGAAGCCCGCACAGCTCCTTTGTCACCAAGGCGATATCGCCTCGAGCCATGAAATCTCCGAAGAAGGTGCAGTGCTCTATGATGCCATGCCGAATATCCAGCAGAGCCTCTACGCTCCCTCCAGGAAATGTACATTTGTTACGGAAGGAAAAAGGAGGAGTTTCCCCGTAGTTCCAATCCCAGCTCAAATACTTGTTGGAGCGCAACTGCAGTACTGCCAGCTCATCGGCTTCCCGCAATACCAAATTTTGAGAGGAAAACCCTGAAGCCAACTGCCTTTGAAGGCGTTCCATAAAAGCCGATACAGAAACATCAGGAAGCCAGTCTTTAATATTGGCAACCCGCGCGCGAACGGATTTTGTGGCTTTTGACTGAAACTTTTCAGGTGTTACGCGAAGCGACCGGGAGAGCACATCCAGATTGACGTCAAAAAGCAATGTTCCGTGGTGAAGGATACGCTTTTTATAAATAGACTGCGCATTGCCGGATACCTTTCTTCCGTGGACGGAAAGATCATTGCGTCCGTCAAGCGTTACGGGAACCCCCATGACATTGAGAGCGGCGGCTATCGGCGTCATGAAGTCCACCATACGTTGACCCGCCACATCTTTCAGCCCAACGATAAAAGAAAAATTGACGTTGTTCAGATCATGATACACTGCACCGCCCCCACTGATACGGCGGATAATGTTGATGCCGTTCGCGTCGGCATAAGATCGGTCAATTTCTTCAGCCGTGTTCTGATTACGCCCTACAACAATCGTATTGTCGTTACGCCACAACAGCAGAACGTCCTCATCCCAACACCTCAAGATATGCTCTTCAACGGCCAGATTGTAATATGGATCTGTACTCTCAAGGCGGTATAACCTCATAACGTCCTCCCACAAGCCATTCTCAAGCCGTAAAACGATTTCCCCTCACATAAAGCAATATCCATACCGACATCGCCGCCATTCTCTACTTCAGTATTTATATTGTAGTTATAGTATGTTATGAGACATAAAAAAGAATATGCCGTCAAACGGACATAGGCTGGGGGGGGAGAAAAAATGAAAGCTGTACATTTTTGCTGCACACAACTGTAAAAGAAGATTAACAGTATGCTCCCCTCCCAACGTACGGCAGTTCATATTATGAGTTAATCATTTGAATTTATAAGATATATTATTTTGGTATCATCTTTGCTTTGCCTGTGGCGATTCATAATCCCCATCATTCAACTGGTATTCGGAGGAAATGATGTCGCACGAAACGGACCAAAAGACATTGGCGGAGCAGTTCTATGCCACCATGCTGCGGGCAAGGCGCTTTGAAGAGGAAGCCTTTGAATTCTATAAAAAGGGAATGATGCCCGGCATGGCGCATCTGTACCTGGGAGAGGAAGCCGTAGCGGTCGGCGTGTGTACGGCTCTAAAACCGGAAGACTGTATCGGCAGTACACATCGCGGACATGGCCACCTTGTCGCCCGAGGGGCGGACATGGGGCGCATGATGGCAGAAATTTTGGGCAAAAAAACAGGATATTCCAAAGGGAAAGGCGGCACTATGCACATCATGGCCCGAGACAGGGGGATCTTGGGGGCAAATGGCATTGTGGGCGCGGAGCTCCCCATATCCACCGGTGCGGCCTATGCCTTCAAATTGCGCAAAGAACCCCGCGTGTCCGTTGTCTTCTTCGGGGATGGAGCATCCAATCAGGGCACTTTCCACGAAAGTATCAACATGGCGGCGGCATGGGATCTTCCTATCGTCTATGTCATCGAAAACAACAGGTATGCAATCTCAACCGGATTCACGAGGGTGACCAAGGAACATCGGCTCTCCAACCGTGCCCTGGCATACGGCATCCCGGGAGAAACGGTCGACGGCAATGATGTGTTTGCCGTGTATGAAGCGGCCTCCAAAGCGGTGGAACGTGCCCGGAGAGGTGAGGGCCCGACCCTGCTCGAGTGTCTGACGTACCGCTGGCAAGGGCATAACGTGGGGGACCCCGGCAAATACCGCCCCGACGACGAAGTCGCAGAATGGAAATCCAGAGATCCCCTTAGACTGCTGGAATGTTCCGGCATTCTGTCCGAACAGGAAATTTCCGCCATCCGTTCCGATGTGGAAGCAGAGATCGCCGATATGTGCGCATTCGCCGCAGAAAGCGAATATCCCCCCCTCTCGGAACTCGGTACAGATGTCTTTGTGGATTAGGGCAACTCAACCCGCTCCAGATCCTTTCCATTTTTAAGATATTGCAAAGTCCGGCTCCGGGATATCAGGAAAACATTCCTGCCGCGACTCGAGAAGGCCTTCCGGCTTTGAAAAGACGTTTGTTCAAAGCCAATCTGCTTCAGGTGCTGTTGCCCTATTCTTTTAGACAAGGTTGGTCGATATGAGAGAGCTGTTGTACAAAGACGCCATCCGCGAAGCGATGGATGAAGAACTGGCAAGGGACGAACGCGTATTTCTGATTGGGGAGGACGTCGGCATCTTCGGGGGATCTTTCAAATGCTCCGTCGGATTACGGGACAAGTACGGCGATATGCGGTGCAAGGATGCGCCGATTTCCGAAGCGGGCATCGTGGGAACCGGCGTGGGAGCGGCTATTGTGGGAATGCGCCCCATAGTCGAAATCATGTACGCGGATTTCTTGTTGGTCTGCCTGGATCAAATTTGCAATCAGGCCGCCAAAATCAACTATATGTCCGGCGGGCAGATCCACGTGCCTTTGGTGATCCGGACCCCCATGGGTGGCGGGAGAGCCCTTGCCGCACAGCATTCCCAATGCCTGCATGCATGGGTAGCCAATTGCCCCGGGCTCAAGATCGCCCTGCCCTCCACCGCACGGGAAGCTAAGGGACTCCTCAAAAGCGCGATCCGTGATGATAACCCCGTACTGATCTTTGAACACAAAGCCATGTACAACATGAAGTTCGATGATCTGCCCGCTCCGGAAGCCGACGAACTGATCCCGCTCGGTAAGGCCCGCATAGTCTCCGAAGGCTCGGACATCACCGTCGTGTCCTGTTCCCTCATGACCTTGAAATGCGAAAAGGCCGCGATGGAGCTCTCCAAAGAGGGTATCTCCGTCGAACTGATCGACTTGCGCACCATTACGCCGTTGGATACGGGAACCATCATCGATTCCGTCCGGAAAACGGGCCGTCTGCTGGTCGTTGACGAAGGGCACACCAGTTACGGGATCACGGGAGAAATCATCGCCCGGATCATGCCTGACGTGTTCTACTCCCTAGAAGCTCCGGCCCAACGCCTGTGTACGCCAGACATCCCTATCCCCTTCACCCCTCGCCTTGAGCAAGCGATGCAGCCTAACGAGACGACCATCGCCGCCAAAATTCGGGAAATGCTGTAACAACGCGGCATGAAAGGAGCTGTGACATGGCTGAGATCATTGTTATGCCCAAACTCGGTTTCAATCAGGAAGAGGGCGAACTGGTCAAATGGCACAAGCAGGTCGGCAATCCGATCAACAAAGGTGATCTGCTGTTTGAAACCAATACGGATAAAACAACAATGCCGGTGGAAGCCACCCGTGATGGCATCCTCCTGAAAATACTTGTTGCTGAAGGCGAAGCCGTTCCGGTCTTCACACCCATCGCGGTGGTAGGCGACGCGGGAGAAGATGCTGATGCCGCTCTGTCTGCCGCCGCCATCGGACAGGATGCGTCCGGCCAAGAACCAGATGCGCATACAAACGAAGAGCCAGCCTCAGAAGGCTCACTCGGTTTGGAAAGCCTGAAGGCCTTTCGTCTGTCTCCCAAGGCTCAAAAGCTGATGCGGGACAGGAGGATCGAACCAGCTTGTCTAGCCCTTGTCACCGGAACGGGATTTCAGGGGGGCATCACCGCACGCGATATCCTTCTTTCAGGAGTATTGGAAAATGCCGCTGAACCCAAGAACAGAAGTTCTCCTCTGGCCCGTAAGGTCGCGGAAGAGCATGGCATAGATCTGGCCTCCGTCACGGGAACCGGCATTGCGGGCAAGATCATGTGCACCGATGTGGAACAGGCCATAGCTTCTCCCTGCGTCTCGGAAGCGCTTTCGGCTCATTCTTTTGTGCCTGCCGGGCCGAAAGTTTTGCGCACCGCACCATACAACGGCCTGCGCAAAATCATAGGCGATCGCTTGAGCCAAAGCCTGTTCACAGCACCGCATCTGTATTTCACGGAAAATGTGGATATGGGAGAATGCTTGGCCTTCCGTAAGCGGATAAACGAACTCCCGGAAAACAAGGTAGCCATGTCCGATCTGCTGATCAAGGCCGTCAGCAAGTCCCTCCAAAAATATCCGAACATCAATGCTTCCCTACATGACGGAACCATCGTCACCTACCAAAGTATCAATATCGGCATGGCGGTAGCGGGAGACAAAGGTCTGATCGTACCCGTTGTCAAGGATACGCAAGAAAAGCCCCTCAGCAAGATCGCCTCCGAAACCCGCGATCTGGTGGAACGGGCTAAATCCGGCACGTTGGTGCCGGAAGAATACTCAGGCGGCACTTTCAGTATCTCCAATTTGGGCATGTTCGGCATAGAAAATTTCACCGCCATCATCAACCCTCCGGAAGCAGCCATTCTGGCCGTCAGCTCCGTCCGGAAAAAGGCTGTGATAACACTGGACGAGCACGGCGAAGACGCCATGGCCATCCGTCCCATGATGTCCATCCAACTATCCGTCGATCATCGGCTTATCGACGGCCTGCTCGCCGTTCAATTCCTCGCCTGCCTTAAGGATCTTCTGGAACATCCGTTGGCGATCGTGCTGTAAACTTCCCGCCATTCCGACAAACACCCTCCTGAGGCGTCGTGCCTGCGGCGAACGCTCGGGAGGGCGTTCATGTTTCCGCCGCTGCAGGTATTCCCTGAACACGAACTCAACAGGGTAAAGAATCGTGTACAACGCAAAGGACATGAACCAGACTCAGCGCTTGCAGCTGCGGCATCCACTGTACGTCCTTATCCCCGCTCCAACAGATAGAGATAAAAACAAGACGACATTCCTTGAGTTGAAACTCCATCAAAAGGCTCCTGTGTCGAACCTTAAACATTTTCATTTTGAAAAAAGAACGACACTGACGCCAAATAGGAATTCAGCACGATCCAATGCGGCGTGAGATCAGATGAAAACAGCGTACTGTTTGACCGAGGGATTGGGAGTATCCAGTATTTCAAGTGCATACCAGCCCTAAAGGGTTTCACCCAGCCGCAACAGAACAGCAAAAAAACCGCCCTGTACATGTCGGGACGGTTTTTTTGCCTTTGGGGCCACACTTATTATCAGAAGTATCCGAAGAAGTGAGGCAAGAACAAGGATATTTGAGGAACGAAGGTGATGAGCAGAGAACAGAACAGTAAAACAATGATGTAAGGCAAGACCCCCACGGCAACTTTCTCCACCGGTATATTCGCGATACGCGATGAAACGAACAGATTGACTCCGAGTGGTGGCGTCAACAGAGCGATTTCATTGGAAACGACAAGGATAATGCCAAAGTGGATAGGATCTACCCCTACATGGATCACAACGGGGAGCAACACCGGAACCAGAATGATAAGGGTGGCCAACGTTTCCAAAAACATGCCCAAGAGAAAAAGCATAGCCTGAATGAGGAGAAGAATGACATACTTGTCTTGAGAAATGCTGAGAAAGATATTGGCCAGCCGTTGAGGAGCCTGCTCGATGGTAAGGATTTTTCCAAATAACGTGGAAGCCCCCACTATCAGAAGGACAACGCCGCACAGCATTGCCCCTTCAAGAAGGGCTGCATAAATCTTTTTCGCATTCAGGGCGCGGTTGATGACACCACCTACAAACAGCGACCAGATGATTGCGACGATTGAAGCTTCCACCGGAGTGCATATGCCTGAGTATATGGAACCCAAGATGATAAACGGGGTAAGCAGCGAAAAAATATTTCTGAAACAGATCTTCAGAAAGATAACGGCGCTGAATGGAGGAAGCCCCACATCGATGCCCACTTTATCACGTTTGGCAAGAGACCAAGCCGTAAGTATCAAAGCAAAGGCGACGATAAAGCCGGGAATAAAGCCTGCGGTAAACAATCCCGTAATGGATACATTGCCGATGATGCCGTAAATAATGAGTGGATTGCTGGGTGGGATCAGGATGCCCACGGTTCCGCCGGAAGAAGAGACGGACGCCGCGTATTGAGGTGAATACCCCTGGCGCAGCATAGACGGAATCAACAGCGTTCCCACAGCCGCGACCGTCCCCGGCCCCGAACCCGAGATGGCGGCGAAGAAGGTGCAGGCCATGATCGTCGTGATCCCGAGCCCGCCATACATGCGCCCCACCAGCATCTTGACGACATCAATGATTTGCCCCGTTACGCCGCCCTGCTCCATTAAGGTTCCCGCTACGACGAAACAAGGAATAGCCAATAGCGGAAAGGAGTTGAGCCCCTCAAAAAGCGCATTGTGGATAACTGTCAGAGGTAGGCTCGAAAAAGCGAACAACGAAATCATGGTCGAGGAAATCAACACCATATAGACAGGTACACCAAACAGCAGGAGTACCACCAGACTGATCAACAAGATGCTAAGCGTATCCATCCGTGTCCTCCTCCCCGACGTTCTTCACCAATGAATACAGCGTCCCTTCCTTTATCCTCCGTAAATAGATCTCTATGATTCGCCAGCTCGTCAGAAGAAACGTACAAGGAATGATCATTTCAACGTGGGCTTTGACAATACCAAGCGTCGGTGAGATTTCAGGGAATTCATAGTTCTCGCGGATAACCTCCCAAGCGTACCATGCAATCATCACATTGAAAGCAACACAAATCATGTCGGATAGGATACGGAAAAACAACCGCATCTTCAGCGGCATTTTCAGGAACTGTGCCGTAATACGCACCTGAGCAAGGCGTTTGGTCGCCAGGCTCATACCGATATACACAGTCCAAATAAAACAATACCTACTCAGCTCTTCAGTCCATGCAAGGGCTGATCCCCAAATCATACGGATGCTGACTTGCAGAGCCAGACAGAGTATCATACCAGCGCACAAGGTTACACACAAATACTCTTCAAAATTAGCATATATTGTCCGGAGCATGGGGTAGGCGACCTCCTGAGTAAAGACGGCGGAAATGCCGACGGCCTCCTGAAGGTACAAGGAGGCCGCCGAAAAAAGAGGGCTACTTCATGGCTTCAAGTGCTTGATCGACAAACTGCTTACCGCCGACCGTATCATAAAACTTGGGCCATACGCTGCGAGCCTTTTCCGCCCACTTGTCCTCATCGGACACGGTGCCTATGACCATACCGCCGTCGATGCATTGCTGAAGCGCCTTGGCATCCTCTTCTTCAGACCACTTCCATTCATACTCAGCAGCTTCCCTGGCTGCGCGAACAAAAAGCTCCCGAGTATCAGGGTCCAGCTTGGCAAACCAGCGCTCGCTCACAAGAATGGGAGCCACCCACAGCATGTAGTGGATATCTGTGATGTACTTCTGCACTTCCCAAAATTTGGCGTCACGATTGATCAAGTGTGGATTTTCCTGACCGTCGATAACTCCCTGCTGAAGACCGTTGAAGGTTTCAATCCACGGAAGAGGATGTGGCTCCACTCCCCACGAACGAAACGCGGCAAGCTGTAACTCCACGGGAGGAACGCGCCACTTGAGGCCAGCCATATCGTCGATGGTCTTGATGGGACGTTTGGAATTGGTCAGTACGCGGTAGCCTCCGATCAGCCAACCCAAGGGGCGGGTCTTACTTTGCTCCGTGATGGCTTCATTAAAAGTCTTCATGAATGCCTCATTTCGGAAAAACGTGAAGGCATGCTGCTTTGAAGGAAACATATAAGGAAGGATGACCAACGTAGCTTTCGGAGCAAAAGGTGTCAGATTGCCCGCAGCGAGAACTCCCATCTGGATCTCATTGCTGCGCAGCTGCTTGACGACTGCCTGTTCGTCTCCAAGAACACCTCCCGTGTATAGTTCGCATTTAATCTTGCCATTCGATTCCTTATGGACGATTTCAGCGAGCCGAGCCAGCGGTACCGCCTGCACAGAACCGGGAGGAGTGGAACAGGCAATGCGGACTGTCATGCTTTTGTACTCCTTGGCATGTGAAACACCGCCCAGAACCATACCAAAAGACAATAGCGCAAATATAAGAGCCTTTTTCATGAGTCACTCCTTCATTAAAGATTGTTGGAACTTAGTCCACGCACGCTCCGCATGGAGAGGGCCATTGGAGATGCTTTCCCTGAGAGCCCAAACCGGTTAGATCGGCCGACTGATCCCGCCCAGATGTTCTCTTAGTTTGCAAGGAGTGTTCCCGCGATATGTCCTCCTAAGGTGACAAAAAATATTCAGTTATTTTAATGTATAAAGAAGATAAAAGATCTTATTTTCAGAATGTTGCCCTAAAAAAATGCGGAAAAGCATTCCACTTGTCCGCACGTTGTATATTTCCTCATACAGGCCATGAGTGAGGTGTAATCTCTCCTATACATTTCTCCATTCATGTACGACCAGAAGAACTTCGCCGGATTCCGTACCGCTTGAATTTTCCATACAAAGTAACGCGGGTGATGCCCAACTCCTGTGCTGTCTTGGAGACGTTCCCATTATTCTTCTGTAAAACGGAAAGAAGATAGTTAGCCTCTTGGGACTCCATATAGTCCGAAAGGCTACGACCGTGCGCGGTGACGGGAGAAGGGCTGTCCGGGATGACGTTTTTGCTGACGAGTTCATTTGGTAAGTCTTTAATATCAATAACCTTATCCGTGCAATGTATGGAAGCATGTCCCAATGCATGAACCAGCTGCCGCACATTGCCCGGCCACTCGTAAACACTCATCGCCCGAGCAGCCTTCTCAGTGAAATCTATGTCCAAATAACCTATCTTGGACAGGATATGTCGCGCCAAAAGCAAAATATCATCTCCCCTTTCGCACAGGGGCGGCATATAAATGCGCAGGGCATTTATCCTATAATAAAGGTCCTCCCGGAAAGTCCCCTCCCCCACCATTGCATTGAGATCTCGGTTAGTTGCCGTAATGAGCCGAAAGTCAACTTTAACAGGTGAAACGGCACCGACCCGAAGGATTTCTTGTTCTTCCAACGCCCGCAACAACTTGACCTGAGCATGCAACGGAATATCTCCTATTTCATCCAAAAACAGGGTGCCGCCGTTGGCTAGCTCCAACAAGCCCATTTTGCCGCTCTTATGCGCTCCAGAAAAAGCCCCGGGAGCGTAACCGAAAAGTTCCGCTTCAAACAGTTCCGTAGGAACAGCCGCACAGTTGATGGAAACGAATTTCCCTGACGCGTAGGTACTGCCGCTATGCAGGGCTTGAGCGACGAGTTCTTTCCCTGTACCGGTATTTCCACGAATAAGCACGGGATGGGAGTCCGCGGCGTATATCTTGATCTGCCTTTTGATTTCGACGATTTTTCGGCTTTCGCCTACAATGCTGTCGACATTATACCGTGTACAAGATAAATTATTACTTTTATTGTATATTTTCTTTTTCTTCTGAAGCAAATCAATCTTGTCATGCAGTTCCTTGAGCTCATTCGGATCCGTAAACAGGATATGAGACACCATACCGATGACGTCCCCCTGATTGTCACGTACGGGGACACGATTGACCACAAATTTATAATTGTCACCGAATAACGGCAAGGTGCACAAATCGCCGAGTTCTGGTTTGCCGTTTTTGATAACGATAGGGGCCCGTGTCGCGGGATTCAGTTCCGTCAATGGCCGCCCCAAGATGCTCGAAACTTTACCACCAAGTAAAGCCGCATAGCAGGCATTGACTCTGCGAACAATATAATCCGTGTCACAGAATAAAATACCTGAAGGAAGAGCATCTAACACCTGCTGATTCAACGATTCTAATACAGCCAAATCTCGAACCATATGGACGCATCCTCCGTCTTCTAGAAAAAGGATAGGTTCTCATTCTAAATTTCCATAGACTTTTTGTAAATACTGTATGAAATAATGAACAGTTTTTACATATCGATTATTTGTTTTCTAAGAATAAGAAAAACTATCACTTTGGAATCAATAACCAACCAAACCCTCCGCGCAAACATATTCAGAGGCATGGCTATATTACTATTGGCTTCCAGCGTGTCCGGTGACAAAGGATCTGTTCATCTGTTTTTCATACCAGTGCCCTATGGAGCCGACCAGTGGCATCTCTCCCTAGTCACTGGCAAACTCCAGATATAGCCCTATAAGACTCATAGAGGCAGCGGAATAGTTTTTCCATCCCTGCTCAGACAGATGAGATGCTCGCTCCGTGTGGGTTTTGCGTACCGGAGTGGCGTGGTCAGATCTTCCAGAAAGATTCCCTATTCTTCAGCTGCTACAAACGATTCAGTCTGTGGGTAAATAAGAGCCTTCCGAAAAATCCTCAAAAGCCTCGTCCGCGATCTTGAGAAATGAAGGGCCATAAACCTTTCCTGGTACTCATTTGACGACACCTTTGCCGTAGCTAAAAAGAGGGTGCAGAAATGGGAAAGACAGCGGGGCAACGGCACTAAGCCTATACTTATTACAGGCGATTCTGCCTTTCCGCTCGCCGTGCACACGGCTTCTACTCACTCTCATGGAGTCGCCCTTGTCCAGGCTGCCCTCAATGAGGGCTGTCACCTTGGAAAGACCTTGATGAATTATCAAAGCTCGTGCCTATGACAGTGCCACGCTGGATAGAGCGCTTGCACAACGAGGGATTGAACTTATTGCACTCCATCGAAAAAACCGAAAATGTCCAGCTATTCATGACGGTCATGATTTCGCCGCTATAGACGCCGTTGAAAGATCAAGGTCTTTTTTATGACTAGCACGTAGAAGATAACGATAACACATTGGGAATAAGTTCATGAGTACGTTACTATATTCATTTAGTTCGCTTTTGCCTTAATAGTCCTCAAAAGATTGTTCAAAGGATTATAAAATGGCTTATAGTTTATGGACATCCTTTAAATTTACTAAATATGATACACAAGGACAGCATCTCTTACAGAGAATACAGTCATGAGTATGGGCATAGACTCCACTACTGAGCCTATACCGATGGCCCTCCTACAATGCTTCCGGTAAAACAGCTTAAAAGCATGATAAAACCCATCAAAAATTCATGATATAGATTCCAACGGTATATAAACAATTATATAACTTTATTTATATGAAGAAAATATGCCGCTTGTTTGATGCTTTAATTTTACCTGAACAAGCAACCAATATCATGTATATTCTGTAATCACACAGGGGGAAAACTTCCTTAAAGATGGATTCTGACGTCCCTTATCGTAGCTATTTAGCGTAACTCGGTAAGGATATTTTGAGGGAAACTGTGTTATGAATTTATATTTCATGAGGAACACCCGAACACATCGTGTGCTCCTCGTTTTCCGTTTAATCCGACACCTCACGGATGACTTCAAGTCCGGCAATGGTAACACCAATCCACGTAGATCAGATCATATGTTCCTCCTATCCTATCATCTGGTTATGAAACGGGACAAAAGGCACGAGTGGACAGTGCCGTCATCCCATTCGACGCGTTTTCCAAGACACAGCGGTGTTCTCCGCCAGAAGCCCCAATCCGCATAGTCGGCAGGTATCCATCATGCGTTCCTCCTCAAAGCCTCTTTGTGCAGATACTTGATCACTGTATGGCGGAAGCTATGAAAAGCCTTGGTTCTCGGCTCACCATGTTGACCACCCACTCCTACAGAACAGCGATAGCGCGTAAACCTGTGCGTCAGGACGGAAACCGAACTTTACGGTGGCATGGTTCACGGCGTTTACTCTTTCCTGTGAATCAGGAAAAAGCAAGGCTAAGGTGGATCTGGCAAATCTCTTCCAGCCGCATCCCGGAATACAGCGCAATCAACGGAGCCCAGAAGCGTGACGTTATGTCTTCCGTTGCCTGAACGTACTTTCCCATATCCCCGAAAAGGGCTTTCAGCTCATCTTGCGTGAACGCCTCTCGCTTCACGCCCTTTCGTCTGATGTCCTTGTCGGAGAGGACCTTCGGGAACCCTGAGTTTACGTATTTGGCCTGTACAGCTCCGCGATACTCCAACTCACACAGTTGACGAAACTTCGCACGTTTGTCTGGCGGACTTCCATCGTCTTCACTCTTAAAAGCCATTCGATCTGCCCGGAGCGGCCTATATCGGCAAGCTGAAGCCAGCCCTTGCCCGTAAACTGTCTTTGCCCGCACAGGCGGCAGGGAAGGTGTTTCAGCGTATCGAAGTAGCTACGGATGTGCTCACGAGAAAGCTCATCCACGCAGATATCCCGACCATGCTCCAACTCCCTCACAATTTCCACGAGCTGGCGAACCTGCGGGGGAATGTCTTTGGCGCTTGCGGCTGACCATGTGAGCGTCTTGGCTTTGACACAGGCATCAAAAGCTTCCCCGAGATTCGGAAGCCTACCCTTCTCCTCCAACTTGATTCTGCGGCGAACTGTCTCTGTTGGTTCCACGGAAGGCGTTTCTTCTTTTGGAAAAGAAAAACGCTCCTCACATGCCCTACCAGCCTCGGTAGCTCAATTTTTTCAGAAAAAATTTTTGTAGAGGAGGCAATTCCTTCCTGCTCCCTCAAAAAAGAGGGAAGCAGGAGGGTCAAAGAAGCGGGAGAGAGGTCTTTTTTCAGTGTGGAATCGAATAGAAATGTACCCACAGATTTGATGTTTTCTTTTGTAATACCAAATGATTGAACAGTTTTTTCCTGTGCACAATGTATCCGTTCATGGGCAAAATCATCAGCCAAGGCAAAAAAATGTTGGGCAGCAAGCGAGAGCCGCAACGCCTTGGTACGGGCGGTACGGCTGTCCAGACCATTCAAAGAACGCCTGATTTCGCGTTTACCTATCAGTGATTGCAGGTGGTTGGGTACAAGAATGCGTAAGTAAAGAATACCGCGATGGGTCGTCAGATAGGAACGGTACCGGGAATGAGAAGATACCCCGACGGATGGCATGGTGAGCTCCAAATGTATCCCTGAACTGTATCCACGGGAATAAAGCTCATGCCAAAAACAAAAAACCCACTGTTTCCAGTGGGTTCAAAATTTATGGCGGAGAGGGGGAGATTCGAACTCCCGGTACCTTTTGAGTACACACGATTTCCAATCGTGCTTTACCGAATTGAATATAACGCGACTGCTCAGACACAATGGGCTAACGCTAGAGTATATTACATATTATTTCAGCATATTACACTAAACAAATTTTCCGCGTTGACCGCTATGGCGCACCTGACAATCTGGTAAAAACAGGTAAAAAGCGGCCCCCTCACCGATGATTTCACCAATGAAATCACCAATGGTATTTCGGCTCTCAGCCGCCCCTCTAGTTTGCAGTACCAGCGGAGATCACCCACTAGAAGCAAGCAAGTCAACATCTTCACAGCGCTTATAAAGATCGCATATCTTTCCCGCGGTTGTTCGAAACTGATTTCTCCTGTGGGTTTGCCAAGTACCATTCAGTCGCCGTGTAAATTTTACTCCAGGATCATGATATATGTTCCCACTGGCAATTGCCTGAAGAATCAAGGAAAAATCAGCGCCTTCCCCAAGTCTGACCACATGGCTGTACCGATAGAAGGTATTTCCATCTTCATTTTTCTTCTCACACGGTACATACGCCGTATGGCCATGCTTGTGTTTCCAGTGCTCCAGAAGGCCAGTTGCCGTCCAGCCCGCAACAATCTCCCCATTCTGCTCGTCTATGAGAAAAATACCTGCACCTGCCGGGTCGACAATCTTGCCTCCGACTATCCCTCTCACTTCCAGAAAAAGCCTGTCATCCTCCCTGTGTTCGCCCGCACGCCGCGTTCCGGTAAAATAGAAGACGCCCTCACCCTTTGATATGGCATATCTCTCCCTGAACTGCTCCAAATCGCGTGTATAGAGACCGGTCGTCGGTTCAGGTGTCATCAGGGTAATACGCGCACTTTCATTAAGCCGTGGCCAGCGGCTGGTTGTACAGGCCTTCAATTCCCAGTCCAGAAAGTCAGGCAACGGAATCCCGTTTGGCGTAATTCCGAACATGCCCTCGAGGGTATAGCCTGCACCATTGACGGCACCATAGGGTATATATTCCCCATGTGCTCCCAGCCTGAAAGAGGCAATCCAGCCAGTCTGGCATATTTCCAGCAGCTTGTAACACAGAATATCCCGGGAGGAAGAAGCGGCTGGTTGAAGAGGAATTTCTACAAAAACAGGAGAAAGGCGGTGTACCTCTCCTGTTTCTATCCACTGCATCGCTTCATTGGCAATGGCACTACCAGCATCTTCCAGCCATCCGAAAATGCGCCCGCCCTCTGTGATGCCAAGAAACAGAATCCGTCCGGCCGTCCGACTGCTCATCAGGGCGCCGGGACTGGCAGCACACCCTTTCAGGAAGCCCGACATGCGTACTTCAGGATACTGCGGATACAGAATCAACTGGGCATGTGGTGCTCTGACAGATTCCCCATCATCGTTCAGCCACCAGAAATCAAGCGCTGACTTGATTATCTGCCGAGGCGATGCACCATGCTTTCGGCTGAGTCCCGGTTCGGCATGAAGCTCTCCCCCCGGGATCATTTTCAACGAATCATATCCGCTACCAAGGTAAATCTGTTGCTTGCTGTTGTCGTTCGTGGACAGGACCTTGAACAGCAATCGAACAACTCCCAGACGAATCATCTCCTGCCGCAAACCTTCAAGAGATGCAAAGGGCATATAAAACTCCTTTTTTTCACGTGAACAATCTTGCCTGTTTTGGGAACCCGTGATACAGATGAAACAGTTTCTGGGGAGAAAATTACCGATGAAAAATGGGTACTATACCACTTCCGAAGCCGCCGCACTACTGGGCATCAGCAAGGCAACGCTTCTCCGTCGAATTGATTCGGGAGATATCAGGCCTGATCGAACCGACAGAGTGACTGGCTATCATTATTTCACTCAACGAACAATCAACACACACCTGTACTACAGATACCGGCACTCGTGTCACACAATCATGGAAACTTGCAAGGAATTACCAGTGTTCACATTCATTGATCTATTTGCAGGCATCGGAGGAATCCGGCTTGGATTTGAAGCTGCCGGAGGGACCTGCCTGTTTTCTTCTGAAATCGACAAATATGCCATAAAAACCTATAGGCATATGTTTCGAGATCGTCGGGAACATGAACCGGCTGGTGATATTACGAAGATTAATGAACTGGAAATTCCCTTTCATGATATTCTCTGTGCCGGGTTCCCCTGTCAACCTTTTTCCATAGCAGGGGTCAGCAAATACGGTTCCCTAGGCTGGCAACATGGGTTTCAGCATCCTACCAAGGGAACGCTTTTCTTTGATATTGCGCGAATACTTGCTCATCATAGACCAAAGGCCTTTTTCCTTGAAAACGTCAAAAACCTCAAATCACATGACAAGGGAAAAACATGGAAGATCATTGAAGCGACTCTCAGAGAGCTGGGGTATGATGTGTACTCACGAATTTTTGACGCGCAACTGGCAGTACCACAACACAGGGAGCGCATATTTATTGTCGGCTTCCGAAGCGATCTGAAAGTTCCTTTCGATTTTCCCGAAATTCCACCCCGTCATCCGAAACTGCGCGACATTCTGGAAACGCAACCTGTTGATCCCAAGTATACTCTTACGGATCATCTTTGGAAATATCTTCAGGATTACGCAGCCAAGCACAAAGCCAAAGGAAATGGATTCGGCTTTGGCCTGGCGGACCTTGACGGGGTTACCAGAACACTCTCGGCCCGCTATCACAAAGACGGCTCCGAAATTCTCATTCCTCAGCCGGGCAGAAATCCCCGAAGACTGACCCCGGCCGAGTGTGCCCGCCTGCAGGGATTCCCTGAACCATGGTGGAAACCCGTCGTGAGTGATACACAGGCCTATCGTCAATTTGGAAATGCCGTTGCCGTTCCTCTGATTGAATCCGTTGCAAAACACATGATCCAGTGCATGGCGGCACGAAAGCAGGCTTGAACAAAAGGCCATCATAATGACAGATATCGTATCTACCGAAACAAGACACCGCATGATGGCAGGTATTCGTTCAAAAAATACAAAACCGGAAATACTAGTACGGCAATGGCTTCATCGCCATGGATATAGATTTCGACTTCATAGAAAAGATATTCCGGGAACGCCCGACGTTGTTCTCCCTCGCCACCAGACACTGATTTTTGTTCACGGATGTTTCTGGCACCATCATGAGGGCTGTCGCTATGCTTATACCCCCGCGACCCGGACTGAGTGGTGGATAGCAAAGTTTGAAAAAAATCGCATACGGGACATCAACGTCATGGAACAGCTCAAGACCTCGGGTTGGCATGTGTTGGTCATCTGGGAATGCGAGATAAAAAATGGTAGTTTTACCAGTATACTGGAAAAATTTTTCCGCCAAATTGAAATGGGGAACATTGCCTGAAAAGTCATGGCCGGGAACCAAGAGAATGTCCCCGGCCTTCAACATTACCCCCATACGCTCTGGAACGCCTCGCCCTTCTGCCGGGCCTTCGGCGTCATGCGTGCCTTTCTCCTGCGTTGCGTTACCCGCTTCTGGACATCCTTCATCAGGATACGCATGTGCGGCTTCCCTTCCTCCTCCATCTTCAAGTTCCAATCCTTCAGCACCTTCCGTGCACGCACCATTTCCGCACTGTCTCCGGCGTCCAGCGCCTTGACCATGATGGTCGCAACCTCGTCGGCCTTGTCGGCCCGCACGCTGTCGGAATGCTTTGACGCTGTGTAGGCGTCGTAGCTTCTGGTTGCGGAAACCGGCTGGAAGCCGAGCAGCTTGCCGAAGGCTTCACCGGAGGACAGCTTGCGCGCCCCCTGCTCTCCCGGATCGTTGATGTCACGCCCCTTCAAGCTCTTCTGCCCTTCAGTTGCAAGGCGCCATGCCTTCATGCCGTTGCTGACGGCAGTGGGCACAACTTCCTCCACGGCCCGCCAGTAATTGTCCGCGCGCATGGCCTCCATGACCTTGGAAGGCCGCTCCACGAACATGTCCCACGGGATACCGATGATGTCGCCGATCCCTTCCGTCAGCACTTCCTTGGGCGTGCCGCCCTTCTGCATCCCCCCAGTCAGCGCAAGCTCCATCTTCAATGAGCCGCCCAGATTGACGCCAGCCCCGGCGGGAAGGCCGTAACACACGATGTCCCGCAACATTGTGTTCTGAGGAAGCTGCTTGCGGATGGCCTCCGTCCAGTCGTCGTCATCGCCGGACACAGCCTGAACCAGAGCCATGACCGTTGCGTAGAATGGCGTGGAGACAAGCCCGCCCAGCGCAATCGTACTTGCCAGTCCTTTGGCGACCATGATTCTTCCTTCCTTGCCCTGCGTTCTGAGCGCCCACGACCACAATCCAAGCAGGTTGGTGGTGAAGGTCTTGAACGTGAACGCCGCGCCGAGCCCACGCCCGGCCGTGGAGGAACGGAGCAGTTCCGGGGCATTCGTCTTGCCGTAGACAAAATGGGAATCGCGCACAATCTCTTCGGCAAAGGCCTTGGCCTGTTCATAGGTGGCCTTTTCTCCCTCCACTCCATACCGCTTCCGCGCCGCCGCCTTCATTTTTCCGTCGCGGGCCGCACGGAACGCCGCCAGAGCGAGGGACCCGCGGTTGAAACGTTCCGCCACGCTCATGGGGTAGCCCATGACCTTCATCAACTTGTTCCAGAGCCGAGTTGACGGCCCGCCCGTCACTTGCCCGCGTACCTCCTCCATGTATGCGTCGGTGATCAGAGCGTCGCCGTACAGATCCTGTATGAGGCGGGCCTCCTCTTCCGAAAGCCCCTTACCCTTGTCGCCGGTAAACCGTCTGGCGTACTGGTTGACGATCTGCTTCTGGGCGCCGTCGATGTATGCGCGCGCCCCGCCCTCCACGTCCATTTGCAGACGCGGCACGCCGACGATGACGTTCTGGGTGAGGTTCAGCATGGCGGTCTTGATGTTCCCGCCGAGATACCACGCGAAGGCCGCGGACTTGATAGTACCCACGGTCCGATCCACACGGTCGCCGTTCCGCAGCATGTCCTTGACGTACTGCGAGGTGTAGCTCCACTCCTGCGGGTGGGCCTTTGCGTTGATCTTGCCGAGGGCTTCGGCAAAATCTTTGGAGGATTCCATCTTGGTAAGCCAGCCGGTAAGCCCGCTCTTGTAGTCGTAGAGCACCCGGAAGAGGTCGTCCTTCTCGAAGCCGGGTATGTTCTTCCGTCCGATGGCATGGGAGCCCCACCCCGACGACTTCATCACGTCGGCCACGGATTCGTGCAGCACCTCGGCAATCCGATCCGCCTGCTCCTTGTCGGAAACTTTGGACAAAGCCGCCTTGATCACCTGCTCCATCGCCTCAGGGTCAAGGACACGCCCGAAAGCCTCGTCGGGAAGCTTCGTGTTTTCGTCGAGGTCAAAGACGGTGTCGGGGTATTCCTTCTTCAACGCCTCAAGGCGGTTCTCAAAGTGCCGCCGGGCATACCGCTTGTGCAGCGCGTCGAAGTGTTCACGGTAGACGACCTCGCCCTTCTTGTCCTTCCCCTGAATGAAATAATCCCCGTACCGATGTGGGGGAAGTAGTTGTGGATGTGCCCAATCTGGGTACGGAACTCCTGAATGGCCACGTCTCCCATCTCGCTCATCCGGGCAAGACGGTTGTGGGCGCGCATGAGGTCGTTGTCGAGGCTCACCCGGATTTCGCGCATGGCCTTTTTCACGGCGTCGGACCCGGGCTGCCTGGAAAGCCATTTGTCGTAGCCCTCATACCATTCTGGATTGGCCTTGATGGTGGTGCGCCCGCTCTCCAGCTCTTCGTCCGTCAGGAACTTGTCGATGCCCTCAAGCTCGGCAATCTGCTTGCCGTCATTATCCCAGACCAGTTTTTTCAGCTCGTCCATGTCCTTGCCGGAAAGCTTGTTCTCTCCGAACAAAGAAGGGATTTCCTGAAGGCTGCGGGCGCGTTCCGCCGCCCGTTCATCCTGCCGCCTGACCTGACGGTCGTACACAGCCTTGAAGCCGGGGAATCGCTTCGCCACCCAGTGCGGCAACATGAAAATCCGCTGCATGAGCGTCACGTCGCCGGACTTTCCAAAGATGCTTCCTATCCACGGATCGTTCTGGGCGAGGTTCAAGGCATCCTCGGCGCTCATGCCGGTGATGTCGCGGACATCTTTGATGTCCCGCAGGGAGGCCAACGGCTTGTTATCCGGAGCAATCGGCTTGACGATATCCTCTTCGGTGAGTACTCTCTTTCCAGAAAGTCTCGATGGGAGTTTGCGCACTCTGGGCAATTGTAGCCTGTTTGTCCGCGCCCATGCGAGACTTTTCTTTTTGTCCTGATAAAGGAGCCTCCCTTCTTCTATCTGCCGCGCATACCACGCCTCATTGCTTCGCTTGTAGGCGCTGGCAATATCGTTGACTCTGACGCGCTGTTTCTCGGTATCCAGATGAACAGCCGCCATAACCGAACGGCCTTCATGCTTGAGTTCCGTCAGAACGACGAAGGAATCCGCCTGCGACGCCGACTCGAATACCATAATCGGTTCGGCCAGCGCCTGCGGAAGCTGCTTTACCAGCTCCTTGGGAAGTCCGTGATCCACCTTGTCGGAAAGCACCTTACCCAAATTGTCCGCAGTCATGGTCATCGGCAAATCCGGCGCGCCCAACTTTTGCAGCACGTCGGGGGTGCGGCACACCGCCATGAGTCGGGGTTGCCTTCCTCCGGTGCCCTCATGAGGGTGGAAGGCGTCAACCTGCCTCCCCCATTCCTCTGCATCGCGTTGCACCTGCGCCCACGCGGCGTGAGCGGCCTCCATATCCGAACCGGACCTGTCCACCGACGCCATAGCCGGGACCATGCCGCCTTCGGCCATGCCTTCGGGCCTGCCCTCAAAGACATACCGATCCAGCGCGGACAACAGCCTGTCCACGTTCTCGTATTTCATGGACCCAGTGCGCCCGGTCACGGCATCCACCAGCGCATGCCACGCTCGCAAGACCGCCTCCACAAATCGTCGCCAAAGCGTCTGTTCCTGATCGGACAACTTGCCTGCCGCCCGTTTTTCCGCGAGGCGGGCAAGGTACTCTTCCATGACCAGAGCGCGGTCTTTCACATCCCAAAGCGGATCAACCCCATACTTGTTGGCGACGGACGCGATTTCCGCATTGCCCATGCCGCCCATACCCTGCCACAGCCGGTTGAGCACCCGCCGTTTTTCGTCCATTCCCAAGAGCCCGTTCAAGCCATGATGCACCATATTCTCGTGCATCCATACTTCCGCCGCACGTGCCGTGCTGTGCAGATTGTCCGCCACGAGGTACACCGTGCCGGAAGCGGGATCGTACACGCCCTCCAGACGCGATGCCACATCGCCGTAAAGCTGCCGGATGTGTTCGGGCAATTCCTCAAACGACTGAACCCCCCGCGTGTCGGCGGCGTTGGCCGCCCGTTTGCCAAGCGCGTCCGCCACCCGCTGCACCGCGGCCTTGCGGATACGGAGGCGTGTGGACGGCATAGCGGGCAGGAATTCGCCGGGAGTGACGGAAGCCATCGGTGTGCCTTCCTTTTCAATAACCACCATGCGCGTATTGACGCCCGTGGTCACAGGCAGGGACGGATCGTTGAACGAGCCTTCAGCCAGCTTCTCCGAAGTCCCCCCCACCTCTTCCAGCCAGTCCCTGAACTCAGATGCCTTCTTGTCCTTCCCGAAAAAGGAGCCTTCGCTCACAATGGCGACCAGCTTCCCGCCGGGATTCAGCAGGTCGTAGGCTCGCCGGACGTGCTCCGTATCTTGCCGTTTCGAAAACGGCGGGTTCATGACGATACGGTCAAAGCTCTCTCCCTCGGGAATATCCTTCATGAAGTCCTTGCCGATGACCTCGTAGCCCTTGGCCTCCAGCAGCTCGCGCTTTTGCGGCTCCAGCTCGGCCACCACGGGTTCGACGCCCTTCTCCCGGATACGGTCGGCGATGTGCCCCATCCCGGCGGAAGGTTCCAGAACGCCCATGCCCGGCCTGATGTCCGCAGCCGCCAGCATTTCTTCCGTCACCGCCGCAGGCGTCGGGAAAAAGTCCAACCATCCGCGATTCCTCGCAGCGTCACACATGACCGTACGTTCAAGCTCCCGTACCTTGTCCTGCTTGGCCTCTTCCTGAAGGCCAATGAACTCCCGCAGAGCCGTCCGGTATTCGGCGGGCGTCTCAATCCCCATTCGGGCAAGGGTCTTCCTCTTCTGCCGCATACCGGAAAGCTGCCAGGGAATGTCGCGTGAAGCGCTTCCCAGCTTGTCGAACAGCTCATCGACCAGCTCGGGACGCAAGGAGAGCATCCGGTCATCATCGCCTTTCCATATACCGCGCTCCTGCGCCGCAGAAGGAGACAGGATTATTCTGTTCTCCCCGCGCTTCACCGACAATACCACGGCCTTGCCACGATAGCCGCTGCGGGCAATGGCCTTTTCCGCATCTTCACGGGATTTGAATACGGCGGGCTTGCCGGCCTGTGTCGCATAGGTGGAAACCTCCTCCAGATGCGAACGGGCAAACTCCAGATAGGTTTCGGTCACATCGTCGGCAACGGAAAGAATCTTCTTCCCGAGGCTCTTGGTGCCACCCTTCTCGCTGAGCTTTCTGCCGAGTTCAGCCCAACTGGAACGGTAGAGCCTGTAGTGGGGGAAGGCGGCAAACTCTACGGTCTGGGTGGTCGCCGGTTCTTCGCTGTGCTTCTCGCGCTGATCCCATGCGGGGTATTTCGTCTTGTCCTCTTCCCATTTCGCCATTCGCAGGGCATCCCGAAGCTGCTCGACCTGCTTTTTCTCGCGCACGCGGTCAAGGAATGTCGCGGTTCCGTTCCCGATGGCCCCGGCGATGTTCCGCATAGTCTTCGCCAACGACTTGTCGGCATAGGCCATAGCATCGGCGGCCGCCGCCTGCCCCGCGCGCTTTGCCGTGTTCACCTTGCGCGCCGCGTTCAGGCTGGCATCGGCATCCTCATCCAGCCTGTCAGCCATTTCATTGAGACGCTGTACGGCGGTCTGGGAACGGTCATCCTCATAGGCATCCCGCCGGGCCTTCACCGCTTCCTGAGCCTCGGCCTTATCTCCCTGCGCCAGCTTCAGAAACGCTTCAGCCTGTTCCCGTCCGGTAAACTGGAATCCCGGTACGGCCCCATTGCCACGGAACTTGGAATAATAGCCGCCAAGCTTCTTGGCACTGGACAACAGAGCAAGGTAATCCTCCCGGCTTACCCTGTCTTCAAGACGAACCACGAACAGATCATGTCCTTTCTGCGTATGCTTTGTGGCAATGATTTCTCCGCCAGTGGTCTGGGACGAAGAGGAAAGGACAGGTTCCGCCTTTGTTTTTCGCGTGCTCCTGCTCGCTTCCGCCGCGAGACGGTCAAACTGTTCCCTCTGCTCGAATGAAAGCAGATCACGGGCCTCACCAGCCGTCTTGCCTTCATCCATATGAAACCGGATGAACGACCGAAAATCCTCCAACGTCTTCGGATTCTCGACCGCCTCGCGTTCGGCCTTGCGACGGCTGGCGTATTCTTCGCGCTGCGCCGCGGCGTCTCTGGCGAAATCCGCCAACGTCTGCTCGCTCTGGGCATCCACAATCCTGCGGATGCTGGCGACGGTGGCTTTCCGGTATTCCTCCGGGCCCATCCCCATGAATCCGCTGACGGAATACGGCTGCCCAAGAGTAAAGTCGGACAGCATGTCCCGGTACAGCGCATCAACGATATCTGCCTTTTTGTCCCCTTTGTGCCGCCACGCGAACATGGCGCCGCCACGCGCAAGCAAGGCATTGACGGTCATGCCGGACAGTTCGGCACGGACAGCCTCCTCATTTTCCAGCAAAGCCGAAAAACCACGGTGATAGTCCTCAAGGGAAGCCTTCCCGTTCAGGAGAGATTTGTAGAGAGCCCGATGGCGTTCAACGTGTCCAGCGTCTCCGGGTTTGCCGGAAGTCTGCTCCTGCGGTTCCTTTTTCGGACTCTTTTCCGGCGGCTGCCCCTTCGTCTCTTCTTCCGTCTGTGGCTTCTCCGCTTCCCGCTTTTCCGGTTTGTTCGGCGTAGCTTCCGTTTTCATCCCGAAGGCATCGCGGAAGGCCTTGTCCTGCGGTTTCGCAACGCCGGGAATATTACCCGCTTCCGGGGATAATTTGGCGTTCTTGAGGTAGCTCTCGAACGCTTTGACGTATTCGCCCTTCTTCGCGTCCAGCGCCATGCGGAACAGGGCTATGGCCTGCTTGGAGAAATCCTGTACGGGAGCCCGGCCCGTCAACATGTTCACCTGCTTGAGGTAGGTGTCCGGCTCTTTGACGCCGCTCCCCTTGAAACCGACCAGCAGATCCACGGAATCCCTGACGTGTTCTGTGATGTTCCACGGCTTGCCGATGCCTTCGGCCACCAGAATGTGCGGGATGACGGCATCGAGCTTGCCCACGACATCAGCCGGAAGTTTCGCCAATGCCTCGTAACTCCGAGCGATACGACCACGAAGAGCTTCCTCGACAACCTTCTTGCCGTCAGGATTGAGCAGACCGTCGGCTCCGACTAACGCATTGCGCTCGGAACGCTGGATCACGCCATCCTCCATCATCCGTTCGACGACGGCTACGGAAGCGGGCGTATCAAAGTACTCGCGCAGGCTCTCGGCGTCCTTCAATCCGGCGGAGAGCATATCCAGCGTCCGCCTCCCGAACCGTTCGCCGCGAGATTTCCCGGACGCCCGCTTTTCCTTGGCGTCCTTGAAGTCATCGTTCATGGCCGTGACAAGCTGCTGGCGTTCTTCCCGCGACATGCCGCGCTCAAGTCGGCGCACCAGCATGGGCGAATGCATGGCGTCCACCTGTGCCGGATCAATGCCGAGCCTGTCGGCATTGGCTTTCAGCGCCTCGCGGTACTGTTCGCCCCGTTCGGGGAAGGATTCATAGGCCCGGGCAATGGACATGGCCCGCCCGTTGCCGCCGAGGACGTTGTTGTCATGATCAATGACGGGAGCCCCGTGGTTTGCGTCCACGGACTCCATGAGGAAAGCCGGATCGAGCTTAGCCGCGTTCTCCATGACCTTGGCCCGGCTGCCCGGTTCGTCATGGTAGCGCCGCTCGTTCTCCAGCCCATATGCGGGGTTCTTCTGAAAACCTCTGGAAGGCAGATGGGAAGCCCGCACATCGTCGGCTTCCAGAAGCTCGTAATGTGCGGGTTCGTCCGCCCTATTCGGAATCTTGACGGCTACAGGCTGTCGGGGCCGTTCACCTTCCCGTCCTTCCGGGGCAGGTTGTGCAGCGCGTCCTCCATCTCCTCCTCGTCCTCCGTCGCCCACGAGGTCAACAGGCGCGCCATGTCTTCCCCGGTTGCTTTGGAGAAGTCCACCTGCATGATCGCTTCCTTCTCCGCCGTTTCTTCCGGCGTTCCGTACAGTTTCGTCTCTTCCATCAAGAACCTCCCGTGTGTTTCCAGAGTGAGACGGCGTACCGCCGGTTTTTGCCCGTGCGTTCTTCTCCGCCCACTGCCCCATCATGGCATCGATATGGCGGCGGATCGCGTCAAAATCCTTCACCCATGCTGCGGGCAGGGGATCCGCACGGAATGCGGCCGTCACCCTGTCCAGTAAGTCGCGGACAAACTGGGACACCCGCGCGAACAGGCTCGGGCGCTCTTCAGCCATCTTTGCCCAGAACGATTCCTCGATGAGCCGCTTGCCCACAAGGTCCGCCCCAATCTCCTCCAGAATCTTGTCGTCCGACATGCGGCCCACGGTCCCGTCATGGCCCGTTCGGCGGTCAAGATCTTCACGATAGTGTTGCAGAGCCTCGGGTTTCAGTTCAGAAAGAAGATATTTCCTGAAATCACTATAGAGCTTAAAAGAGCTGTTATGTAGGCTGTGCAGCATTTCGTGCCCAAGAACGGACAGATGCGGCCTGTACCCTTCCCGGTTTTCTTCCATAAAAATTACATTGTTGATGGCAGGTATCGTTGCACCGAGAATGCCCGTAGGCTGTTTTGAAGCGTCCCGGAAGAGGATCAAATCCTGCCCGAACACATTGGCGAGAGCCTTCAATTGAAGGGAGGTCTTTGTATCCTTACTGAGTGGAATGAACTTCAAAGAGGCTTCATCGACTCTCAGATTGGACGCAGTATAGCCTTTAAAGGCATCCAACGTCAGTTGCTGCCAAGCCGCTTCCTGCCGAGCCGACGGCAAACTCCGTGCCCATGCCTCCGCCTCCGGGGTAAGTCCGCCGTTTTGTCGTTCAATAGCCCGAAGCAGTTTTTGCTCTACTCCTTGAGCCCCATTTCCCTCCAGTGCCGTGCGCTCCGTTCTTTCGCTTCCTCCGGGTACATCGCGTCCCACTTGTCCGTGTCCACGAAATACTGTTCCTCTTCTTCCTCCCTCATCATATCGTCCGGGCCCACCACCCGGAACATCCCGTCGATTAGGACTGAGCAGGGCCGCATCCACCCCTTCTGCGGGAATCTCGACAGGTCCCGCGGCTCGTTGAACAACGGCTCCAAGTCCGGCCTCTGTTCCACCAGCTCCCGGTACAGCCGTATCCATATCCGGTCGACTTCCCCGATCTCCCATTGGGAAATCTCCGGGTCTTCCCGTAACCGCATCCAATTCTCCCGGATTCCCCGCCGCGTCGACGGGTACAGACTCCGAAAGAAGCTCTCCAGTTCCAGTTCCGGGCGTTCCTTGCTGTAGACCGGCATGGCCTTCCTCCTTTTGCCCGGAGTCTACTCCACGCCTTTCCCCGGACAAAGAGGATTCTCCCGTGCCCGCAGCAAATTCCGATGCCAAAATCCGCTCTATCAGACTGTTCTTATTCTTTTCCTTGCGTGCGGCGGGCAGTTCCTTTTCGGGAACAAGCGCCAGAAGTTCTCGCCGCGTCATCCCTTCCAGCCGTTTACGAGCCTGTTCTTGAACGGCGGGAACTTGCCCAGCGTTCTGCTGTCCGGCTGCCATCCCCGCAGGGGACGGGACAACCGAAGGGACGGACGGATGCCGTTCCGAACGGGAGGCCGGAGCGGGAGAGGGAACTGCCCCAACAATGATGTGGCTCCGCAGGAAATCTTCCGGAACCGTGTCCGGCGCGCGCATCCCAAGCCCTTCCGCCTGCGCCGTGGTATCGCCGCGCGGGGCCTGCATGGGAACACCGCCCGCAGGCTGCGCGACGGGCGAAGACAACCCGCCGACAACACCCTGTACCGGAGCAGTGGAAGGCATGGATATGGCAGGGCCGGACGGTGCGTTGTACGGCGTCACCAAGGTACGGTCGTAGGCGGACTGAGAAACGGCATTTCCAGCCATGAGAGGAATCCGTGCATTGCCGCCAACCGGTCGTGCCTGCGGAGCGTTCGACATCGGAATGACCGTATAGGGAACATCTATGGCATCCATGTGGCCCGGATTCTGGTTGAGGAAGTTCATCCCGTACATTGTCGAAGGCTGTCGCACTGCCGGGGCATTCTCCCCATAATCTCCGACGATGAGGTCCACCGTCTTCCCAAAGGAAATACTTGGTCCCTTCGTCATGTCCCAAAGATCAGAAACAGCGTGCTGGTCATCTCCGCCAACACGCTGTTCATTCTGCCTTACCCATTCCGCCGTTTCGTCGTACCCGTCATCGAACGGATCAACCGGCTTTATCCGGTCTGTGGGAGCCCCCTGCGGCTGTTGTCGTCGCAAAACGTCTTGGTAGCTCTGTCCACCGAAAACCCCACTCAGGCCAAAATCTTCCGCCTGCGGCCTCTGCCCCCCATTCGGCGTGGGCTGTTCCATATTTGATGCGGCCTGTTGCGTGGATGGCTGGGGATTCTCTATAGTGGGTGGAACCGTTGTTCCGCCTCCCGATTGCTGGATATTCCCCTCTTATCCGCTGTTCCTCCCCGCAAGCGTCCGCCGGAAAGCGAGGTCAATCCCCTTCTTTCCTCCGGCGAAAAGCGTGGTCTGGGCAATCGTGGCGGGTGCCACCTCAAAAAAGGCATCAATGGGTCCGGGGGCCTTATCCCGAAGCCCCATGTCGGCTTCAATGCCGCCCTGCCCCATCTGCGTAATGGTTTCAGTGCCAAGTTCTTCGCCATACAGGCCAAGGATGCTCTTAAAGGCTCCCTTGATCCCGCCTTTCACCTTGGAGCCAAGAGGGCCAAGGAGTTTGGTCATCAACAGATTGCTTATCGCCTCGGGACCAGCTTCCCAAAGGCCGTACTCCGTGGCCTTGTCCGCGAAGTAGCCCTGTATCTTTCCCCATTCGTCAGGAGTCGGTTCACGCTTGAGCACTTGCGTGCTGGCGTCATAGAGCGTCCGGTTGAACTGCGCGACGGAAGCCTCGTAAGCCGTCTTCCCGGAAGCGGCCATGCCCGCGCCACCGGCAACGACAGGATTCCCGCCGGAAAGCAATCCACCAGCGGCCCCGCCAGCAAGACCAGCTCCCATTGTGGTCAGACTGTAGGGGATGGAAGACATGGCTTCGGTTACACCACCAAAGGCCTTCCCCGCGTATTTCTTATGATACGCCTCCAGTTCGCGCTGCGTCTGGGCTCGCTGCGCCATCTCTTCCTTGTCCGTAGGATCAAAGCCGCTGACGACGTCCTGAACGGTATCCACGATACCCCCGGGGAGGAAAGTCAATCCTTCCCCGACGGCCTTGGCGGATTCCCATGTGCGTTCAAGAATACCGGGCTGTTCCTGCGGTTCCTGTTCACTCATAGGCGCATATTGAGCGAACCAATTTTCATCAATAGAGGGGATGATACCATGAATGTCTGTGCGTGTGGGTCGGGGAAGATTATTCCTTGCCATCGATATGCCCTTCTAGTTGAATTGATTAATACCCGTTTGGAATACCGGGATCATAATTTCTCAATCCGTTATTAAAAGTATTCCACCAATCATAGATGTCCTTCAGATGTGCGGGTTTTTCAGGCGGCCCAACAAAAGCTCCCGCCACCCCTTCGGGTTGGCCTTGGCTGGAACCTCTGTTGGTGGCCTTCTCTATCTGCTTCCCAAATTCCATGAACTTCAATCCGGACTTGTCAGTGGACTGCTCCGATGGCTGTTGATGTTGCCCTTTGTCTCCGCCAGACAACTGCTGGTAGATGTACTTCTGGGCTATTTGCCTGAGTTGCGTTTCAGAGGCATTGGGGTTCTTTGCCTTCGCCATACTTACGGCCTGAGTCACAGCGTCGTCGTACGCGGCAAAGGCTGAGTTTCTGGTAAACCCGTGCTTCCCCATCAAAATTTCGAGGCTCATTCCGATATAGGGATTATAGCTTTCATTCCCCATATCGTCTTTCGAGGTTGAAACTTTGTTTATCCACGACCTGTCACCATCCGTAAGATTGAAGGCCATGCCTCCGGCCCCCCCGCCAAGCCCACGCCCGGCGGCGATACGCTGCGCGTTGTCGATCTTGGCCTTCACGTCGGCACGCACCCATCCTTGGCTCATAAGGTCGTCAAGGCTGCCCACCATGCCGCCCATCCCTCCCTTGTCGTCAACGACACGATACGAAGGCCCAACAGAGTAGTCGTCATGTCTGTTCTGCGGGATGACGTAGATGGTTTTCCCGCCTTTGGTCAGCGGAATCCATTGGTTCGGATCGGAAAGAGCCTGAGCGTTGCCGAGGATGGTTCCCATCTTGTAACGGGCTGACGCAGCAAGGAACCGCGGATTCACTGTCTGCATCTGCATGTTCGCGCCGCGAAGCACACGCTGTTCGCCGGACATGATGCCATTGAGCTGCTCAAAAACTTGCTGAGGCGTCATGCGTTCACCGGTATCAATGAATTTTCCTTCTTTCGACGAACGGAACGATTCGGCAAAATCGCCGTCCTGTCCAAGCTCGTATTTGTAGGGAAGAGGCGACTTTGCGGAGAGTTCGCTTACGATTTGCCCGAACCTTCGCATATCGCCAGACTGATAGGCTTTCTGTGCCTCGAAAGCCAACGGACGGAACGTCTTCTGGTAAAATTGATCGTCCGCCGCCTCCATGTTCTTGAGCATGGACAATCGGGATTGTTCCGTATTCGCGCGGTCGAGCATGAACTTTCCCATTGCCTGTACGCCGTGCCGGGTGTTCAGGATGGAATCTCCATCAAGGGCCGACAGATCCCCAGAACTTCCAAGTTTACCAGTGATATACTCATACGCCTTATTCGTGGCGTCGCGTTCATCCTGCTCATGCCGGACTTCCCCGATCTGCTGGCCGGTGCGCATGGCGTTGCCGAGAAATCCGACACCCTGCATGGCGTTCCGCCACGGATCGTCGCCGTATCCCCTCATCGTTCCTCCCTACAGATAGTAGCTTGCGAGGCCATCTGTCGGCCCGGCGGCGGATGCAGCGCCCGCCGCCTCCGTCGCCGCTGTAGTCGCCCCGCTTACTGCGGCAGCGCCCCCGGCATTCGCCATTGATTCCGCAGCGGCAAGTGATGCAGCGGCGCCGCCAGCCGTTCCCCCATTTGCCAGAGAAAGAGCTCCGCCGCCGATTGTTTCGGGAAGCGTGCTTCCAATCGCTCCAGCGGCACCACCAATACCTCCCGCCGCTTCCGCTCCACCGCCACCCAAGGCCCCTTTCACCCCGCCCCACATGGCTTTGGTGGCCTCGCTTCCGGTGAACATGTCGGCCATGCCCAGACCATAACTGCCGCCGGCGATCATGCTTCCGAGCGCGCCGCCGAAGCTCTTCTTCGGTTCCTTCACTTCCTGCTTCTTCGTCATGCCCGCCGTGGTCGCGGAAGCGTTCTGCATCCCCTGCAATGCCGAGTTAATCGGGCTTTGTACCTTGTAAAGCGCCATTATTCGTTACCCTCCAAGGAAACTGAGTCCCTGAAAAATAGTGTTCGTGGGAGATCCGGAAAGTTTGTTCTGCGAGACGCTGGCGGCTTTCATGAGGCGGTCATAGTTTTCCTGCTCCGCTCCAACGCGGGCACCGGTAACGGCGTAGCCAAGGCCGCCTGCGTACCGGCATACCGCCCGGAATTGGGATTGACGCCCATGCGCGCGTTGGACCGCGCCGTGGCATCGGACACGTTCTTCCACGCCGAAGAAACATCGGCCTTTGCCAGCCCCATGCGCTCGGCGACGTCCACCCCCTGCGCCGAGGCGGACAGAAAGTTCTTCGTCGCCTCAGTCTGCTGCGGGAGCAGTTCTGCCTCAGCTTTCAGTTGCTGCTTGTACAAGCCGCTTTCCAGCGGGAGCAGATCGCGGGCGGCCTCAAGCTGGCCCCGGTACACGCTGTTCTCAAGAGGCAAATTTTGAAGATTGGTCTGTGCCTGCGCGGTTTCGTACGGCTTGAAATGCGTCTCCCACATCTTGTAATAATCTTTCGCCCATGCCTGTTGCTCTTCGGCGATGGTCGCCATGCGGTCGTTGTACTCGTAGTCCACGTTGTTCACGCTGGATCCGCCGCCCTTGCACTCGGCAATCTCGCCGTCGTACCAGCGGCCTTCCCGTTCCAGCGTCTTCCCCGTCTTCATGTCGATGACGATCTTCGTGTAAATCATTCTGCCCATCGGCTTTCCTCCAAAGATTCCCTCGTGGTCGTCGTCAACACGGCATCCTCGGTTTCCCCGGTCCTTGCGTTGTAGGCAAAATGGGGGAGTACGCATTGTTTCTCGGCGCCACAAAGCAACGCCAGCTTCCAAGCAAGAGGGTTGCTCACCGGAGCGATTCCAATCAGCACGTCAAACAGATACCCTCGCTCGTCTCTGAGCCCGAGATAGTGCTCCAAAATGCTCCTGCCGATGGTGACGGACATTTTCCTGCCCCAATACTGGCGGAACACGGCGTAATGCCCCCGCGCCGCCCGCCCTTCAAGCGTATTCAGCCAGCTCACGCCGCAGGGCTGCCCGTCATACAGCACAAGAAACGGCAAGGAACCGGGCCTGAACAAGTCCTTCTCGAACTCTTCGGCGGAGCGCACGGTGCCGTCCATGAACATGCGCCGGGCGCTCCCTTCCCGTTCCAACAATGCGTAGGCGCACCGCATCAGCTTCCGTTCGTCCTCGCTGCCCCTGAAATACACAAGCTCGACACGGCTCATGTCCCGGACTCCTCTTTTGCCCTGCCCATCGCCATCCATGAAAAATCTCCTCTGGCGGCAAAGCTCCACGCTCCGGTTCCCGCACCGTCAGCGTCCAGAGCCTCGGTGAACCGCTCCGGACCGACGGTTATCCGCCGCTCCCCCGTTTCGGGGCCCGCCTCGGGAACGATGCAGCTCCATCCCGTCAGAAACACTGCGGGCCGCCCATCCCACTTCCCCGGAATGGCGACGGTTTCCCCAGCCTTCGCGTCTCCTGAGGCCCATGCGGGAGGCAGCGCGCCTTTCGCCAGCTTCTTCGCCGTGACGCTTCCATCACGGATGCTTTCCGTCCCGACCGCGCCGGGTGAAATTTTGTAAAACGTGACGGCCCAGTCCCCGAGCCTTTCCGTCGTGACGGCCCCTTCCTCGATCTTGTCCGAGGTCACCGCGCCGTCCATCAGGTTTCGGGTATCCACCGCGTCCTCAGCCAGCTTGCCCCGGGTGACGCAGCCATTCGCCAGAGCCCCGGCAGTTACCGCGCCGCCGGCCAGTTTTCCTGCGGTAACGGCCTGTTCCGCCAGTGCGTTGTTGTCCACCTCGCCGGGCGCGATGGTCCGAGCGGTGACGGCGTTATCCGCCAGCTTTCCGCCTGTAACGGCCCGATCGGCAAGTTTGCGTTCAGTGACGGAACCGTCCCGAAATATCTGTGAGGCGATGGCGGCCACATCCACGCTTCCGGAAGGCGTGGAAACGGACCCGCCGGCAAACGCCGCGGATGCTTCCGAAGCACGTACGGCGCGGGACTGGTCCGAACCGCGGACAAGGCCCGAAAGCCTGAGCAGCTCTGTCCTGATGGCCTGCAAGTAGGTGGTGAGGTTCCGATCCAGTCCGCGCGGGACGGACTGCAACCCGCGATCAGGCGCCGCCATGCTCAAGATCCTCCACGCTTGAACCCATTCGGGCTTCATAAACGGGAGCAATGCCGGACAGTTCCAATGACCAGAGTTTTTCGCAGCGCGCCGTCCGAATCCGTACCGTCCGCGTATCGCGCACATGCAGCGTCTGACGCGGCGTCTCACCCGGCCCGAAAAGCCGGACCGTCACCGGATTGCCCCTGTTCTGCCCGCCCTCAATGCGGAGCGCGGACATGGAGGTAAGAGCGGACATGAAGAACGGCTTGGATCGCCATGTGTACGGCAGAGACTCGCCGCCCTCGAACACGCTGATGTCCGTCCCCACGGCCAGATAGACACAGTCGTCGTTGACGTGATGGTACAGGGCATGAACCGGAGCGCCGGGCAGTTCAACACGCACGACGTCCTTGCGCCCGAGGTCAAGGATGAATCCTTGGTTCGTGCCGCTGAAAAAGCCGATGTACCGCCCGTCGAGCACTGATCCGACAAGGTTTTCCGGGCCAAGTTCCTGCCACTGGTCCCGGGTGAATACGCCGGAGGTAAGCAGACTCTGTTCAGCCGAGGTGAACAGCATCAGGCCGTCCGGGCAGGCGTACACCACGCCGCCGGGCAGATGACCGACAGAACGCGCAGACAGGCATGGCTGCTCAATGGGAAGATGGAGAAGCTGAAGGGATTCCGGGGCCGCGCCCTGCGCCAGATAAGGCCGCCCCGTGGTCAGGATCACGATGGTGCTGTCCACATGCCCGAGCGCGACGATACGATCCTCCACGGTCAGCCGATAGGATTCCGGGAAAGCGTAGGGAATGAACAGTTCGGAAACCAACAGCTCGTTCCCCTGGAAACAGGCATAGATGCCGTTGTCGGTCTTGATGAGCCCCTGCGCATCGTCGGGAATCCTGTCCCAAAGCGTCGTCTGGAGCACGTCCGTGGGAACGTCCTTGTCGTGCGCCGTATCCATATACTCCGCCTGCGAAACAGGAATCTCGGCAACGAAACGGAATTCTCCCGTTTCATTCCCCGCGACCGTACGGTAGATACGGATATGCGTAATGTTCAGCCCCGAAAGCGAAGGCAGGCGGAACCCGCTGACGAGAGCCCCGTCCCCCGACTTCACGTCGACGAGTTCGGAAGGCGGGGACGGGGCTGATTCCTGTTGATACACGCCGTTTTGCAGGCTCTGCACATAGGTGTAGCAGTACGACGAACTGCGGGAAATCTTCTCCGCTTCAGTTGAGGGAGGGATGCCACCAATGCTGGAAAACACGATGGGAGCGACGGCGACGCCCTGTCCCTCGACAGGGGCAAGTTGACTGTCCTTTGTGGGCATGTCGCCCCCAGACCCGGCAATGAACCCATGAACGGAGACGTCGCCGATGCCCGCTCCGGCTTTGACTGTGACGGTGGGGGCCGTCTCGGGGCGCGGAATGCCAAGACGGTACGTCTCGCCCCCGGCAAACCGCTGTGTGGGATAGTCCCGGTCACCGGTGATCAACAGATGCCCGAGCGGGGTTTCCCCAATCACGTCGATGACCGCCGACTTTACAACGGACACATCCTTATCCCATACCAGCCAGCCGTCGATGTCATGCTTGAAGATCGTCCGCACCGACGCTGAAACCTCCGCAACCCGGCGGACGCCGCGCAGGGGGCGCAGGCTGCCGCGCC
>OAZX01000133.1_pt1 | contig 49269 bp, 47 predicted proteins | sample 1495341 | NCBI WGS metagenome assembly OAZX01 (sample SAMEA2580119, study PRJEB22360) | human gut metagenome | biome: human gut; feature: human-associated habitat; material: faeces | place: Denmark | collected 2008/2010 | reverse complement strand
AGATAGTACGTATAATGTTTTTACCATCATCTGTAATGTTATCTAAGGATGTATTGGCCTTAGAAGTGAGAGTAGAAGGATCAATTTGTACTGTGGATAAGGCTGCATGTAAGGTATCACCAGTAACAAGTCCAGTATTACCAGCTGCATTTGTTCCAGTTCCTAACGCAGCTTGCCAAGCTGTTTTATTAATTGCTTTTGCTTCAGATACTTTCCACAATTGATTACCATTAATGGCTTCTTTAGAATTTTCAGCAATTGTACCATCTGTTACATTAATTAGTTTTCTAGTAGCAGTAGTAGAGCCAATAGATACTACATTATCTTCTGTGGCTGTACTATCATTACCAAGTACAACAGAATTATTCGCTTTAGTAGTCACATTAGAACCTAATACAAAGGTATTAGTACCTACTGTATGAGTAGTGGTAGCATCGCCAATGGTATTGTTATTACCGAAGGCGTAAGAGTTGTCACCATAAATAGTATTAGGATCACCAAAAGTACCTGAGTTGTTACCAATCACAATATGGCCAACACCAATAGCAATAGATTTAGTGCCAGTTACAGCAGAGCCTTTACCGATAGCAATAGAACCTTCACCAGTAACAATAGTACCAGTACCGATAGCCATAGAATTAGAACCTGTAGATAAGGAATTAGTGCCAATTGCCATCGCATTTTCACCTACATTAAAATCATGAAGTGTTAATGCATTTTTTAAAGCAGTTAATCTTTCCTGATTTTGTTGTAACTCTTGAGATTTAACGGTCAACTGCCTCATTACTTCTTCGTATTGAGCCATATATAAGAGGTCAGAGGCACTAGGATTAATACTTTCCCAGTTTGTTTTTGCCTGATCCGCAGAGGCTTTTAATGCTGCAATTTGTTTTTCTTTTTCTGCAATTGCATTTTTATTGATTTGTAGAGCAGTTTCTAAATCTGAAGTGAGTTTATTTGTTGTAATTTTGTTATTTTCTAAAACATCTGTGATGTTTTCTTTTTTCCAATTTTCATAGTTGTTACTCAATTCTTTTGTAATTAAAGTATTTAAATCATATGAAGCAGCAATAGCATTGTATTCTTTTATTGCAATATTTTTTTTATCTAACCAAACTGTATTATGCGTATCTTCGTATTGTTTTTGATAATATGTTATTTCATAAGCCTTAATCTCATAATCTATTTTTTTATCCATTTCTAAAAACAATTTATTTTTGAGGTCAGTTGTTAATAAAGGGTTGTTATTAGCATTAAAATACTCTCTAAAAGATTGCTTATATTTAGCGGATTCTTCTATTACACTATCCCATTCATCCTTAGTTGATAAATCTGTATTGATATGTTTAAAAACTATATCTTTACTTGGTTTGTTAGTTAAGCCATTATATGAATCAAAAGCATCTTTATTAAATTGGTTCATTACTTGAATATTTGGATGTGACATATAAATCAATGTCCCTTTTACATTTAACAATCCAGAATTTATATCTGTACTATTAAAAATATATGGATTAATTACTGTCATGTTTAAACTAGTATCATTTAAATGAGCATTATTCCAAATAGGTTCATTATTTTTGTTAAAAAAGCCAATTGGATCAGATTTAGCTTGACGAGCTTGATTTGCACGTAAATCCCCAGAAGCCTTATAGTATGACTTAATGTATTCTTTATAGAAACTTTCTAGTGGTAAATCTAAGGTACTGTTCTGTTCTGTCATACGCTTTAAATTAGCTGCTGCTTCTGTCAGGCCTGATTCAGAGGTGATGTCAACACTTCCTAGATTATTAATAGCACCCAATCGGCTATTAAAATCATCTATTTTAGCTTGAGCGTTTCTAAAAAATTCAGCAGAATTAGCTACTTCTGTATCGTAAGCGTTTTTCTTTTCCAAATAACTTTGACGAGCTTTTTCTTTAGCAAGTCTAACTTGCTTAACACGTTCACCAGCTTCAATTGTTTTAGCTTGTTCAGAACGGATTTTTTGGATTTCAGCGGACAAATTAGTCACGTTATTTTGGGCTACATCAATTTCATGTAATTTCTGTTTATTTTCATTCAATTTGCTTGTGATAGTATCTTTGGTTTCATTACCACCAGTAGCCACTGCATTATTACCTACGGCCAATGATCCAGTGCCAGTCGCAATAGAACCATTCCCTCTAGCTCTTGCATTAGTACCTAACTCAAGACCAGAATCTTCTTTAATGTTGTTAATTGTAATATCATAGAAGTTATTAGTTACACCATTTTCTGTAGTAGTTGTAGTAGCAGGATCTGCGGCATAACCAATATGACCTGCACAAGCAAGTGCTACCAATGTGGAAAGTGCTAATTGTTTTTTCATATAGTACCTTTCAAAAATTAGTAAAAGTTATCTTTTAAAAACTAAGATGTTATCGCCAATTTCAATATATTCTATATTAGGGTCATCCTTTAAGAGTAGAATTAATTCCCTTAATCCTTCAGAAGGTTCATACATATTTTCAACTTCCTGAAGGGTAACGCCATTTTCTTCAGTCAAGATTTCAAAGATATTTTTCTTTTCATTCCATACTAAACAACAGTTCATAGGACCTCCTTTTATAGGTAGTGTTCCTTGATAAACTCGGCTTCTTTGTAGAGGCCTTTATAAATCAACCATTCTAAGGTGAAGTTATCCATTTTCTTTTCTTCAATCAGTTTGTTCAGGTAAATTTGGTCGCTTTTATCTGTGGATAAAACAAAGGCAGCTTCTATAGGTTGTAAGGCAAGATCGAATACACGGTTTCCTTTTTCAAAGGAGCTATAATAGTATTCATGACGTTCCTGGTTATCTAGCTTGGAAATGATGTCAATTTGACGTTCATTACAACCGAATTGGTGGTAATAATTACGTATTTGTTCGTTGACTGCATTTTGGTTACGTAAATAAATTCTATTAGGACAGTTTTCCAGGATAGTAGATAGTAAATCTGGCTTAGAAATAATATCTGCTAAGTTCTGAGTGGCCACAATAATTGATGCATTCTTTTTACGTAAATCTTTGAAATATTCTCGGATTTTATCTCTGAATACAGGGTTATCAAAGAATAGCCAACATTCATCCAGGATAATCATAGTAGGGGAGGGGCTATCTTCTTTTAAAGCATTGTCGATTTGATGGAATAGATAGTCAATGGTAGAAGGAACGATCGCTGGAGTACGCATTACTTCTTCCATTTCATAGACCTGCCAACGACCAGACCCTTTGATGCTAGAGTGATTATCAAAGAGCGGTCCATAAGGGCCTTCCATGGTTAATGCACGAAGTCCAATACGAATGTCGCTATCTTGTACCAAATCACAGAAGTTAGAGATGGTACGTTTATCTTTTGGAAACTCTGCAAGAGATAATAGAGCTTTTTTGATCGTATCTTTGGCAGATTCAGTGACTTCAAACTTACCTCTATCTAAGAAGCCTGCTAGCCAATCAATGGCCCACACACGTTCTGTAGGAATGTCTACATTTTCTAGTGGCTGGAAGGATAAATCAGACTTACCACTTGCTGAAATATTGTAGAAGTTGCCTCCAGCTGCATAGGTGGTAACACGGCTCGATGCAGCCTTATCAAAGACGAAAATGCGGCTATTGGGGTACTTCATAAAGTGAACTTCTAATGTATTCAGTAATACAGATTTACCAGAACCAGAAGGACCACATACAAGGGTATGAGCTAAGGCTCCATTATGGAGCGAAAGTCTAAACTGACTGTTATAGGAATCGGTATATAAAAGAACTGGCCCCTTTAAATGGTCATTCCATTTGTCACCTGACCACTGTGCTGTGGTCGGGGCTAAATGACAAAAATTTAGGGAATTAACCATATTTCTGCGAATATTGCATCTTGGACAGCCTGGTAAGGAACCACGCCATGCTTCCATAGAGTTATCTGTTTCGATGTATCCAGTAAATTCTAACTGGTTAACGATAGATAAAACGTGACTAGCTATTTTTTCTACAGTCGAAACATCGTTAGCAAACACGCACAGCGTCATGGTGTAATAGCCTTGGGCAATCATACCAGTGCCTAACTCTTCGATGGCAGCAGTCACATCATTGGCTTTAGAAAGCTCTGTATCATCAATCTCTGCATCGTTGACTTGTCGTTTAGTAGCAATGGCACCTAATCGTGAACCCACACCAATAGCCTGGAATTTTAAGTCTTTTCTTCGTTGAATTAAAAACTTTTTCGCATCGTCAGTGCCAATACAATGCCAACGACTTGTCCAACGATATTGAATGTTTAAAGCATTTAATGTGTCTAATAATCCAGGAATCGTACTAATAGGGAAACCTAATAATGTGATAACTCGCATAGGTTTAGTGCCTAATTGAGGTTTTAATCCCCCAGTAATAGAGGCATCGCTTAGGTATTCGTTTAGGTATTGCAATGGATTGTATTTAACCCTATGATTTCGATCGGAGATTAAACTATGCAGAAACGTAGCAATTTCATCAGGATCAAGTAGGGCAGATAGCTCTTTGAATACACTTTTTAGCATCAATGCAAACTGATTCACCCTGTGGATAAATTCATCTGTCACTTCTTTGTAAATCGCTAAATCATCTTCGATGGATTCACCTTTATTTTTACCATTCGTAACAAAAGCAGAGGTTAACCTATGCTTTGTTTTACTTGGTGGTTCCATATAAATAGTGAAGTAATAGTCGCTTTCGTAAAAGTGACCACTTTCAAAGTATGTAGCTTTGGCATCTTCAATTGCTTGAAGTGTCGGGTTAGGCATAGTGGAGCGTTCATAATTGTGGCTCGGATGTCGTTGGGCTTCGATATATAAAATATATCCAGAAGGAAGCCTACGCATGGCATTGTTAATGGCTGCGTTATAGGCGATAAGTTCTTCAGGGGTAGCGGAAGCTGTATCTAAGCCCCGAAACTTGAAGATGGCCATCATAGAATGGTCATGGTTATGCACGATACCATTTGTTTCATCAATGTAGGCCCATGGAATCATATAGGATAGACGAGGTTGTTCTTGCCAAATCCCATTCTTTTGGGAATAAATTCTTGGGTCTACCTCTTTTTTCTTGTTTTTAGAATTGAATAAAGAGAACAAGGGAAACCTCCTTTGTTAATAGTAGTGTTTTTTGTAAACAATATTTTTTAGAATGACTTTGTAAAATTCAGGATCCCGATTGGTTAACTGTAAGCAGGCAATATAGGCACTAATACCAAGTATGATAGCAATTAGTGACATATAGGAAATCTGAAACATAACTACTAACATGATAGTAGTTAAGCTAATAGCAAATAAGATTGGTCGAGGCAAGCCCATCCACAAGACAGGCTCGGCTACAGATTTATGAAGGGGCACTTCAAATCCTTCTGGAATCGTATCTTTCATAGGTTTTACCTATAAACCAATCATCATGCCAGACCCTTGACCAGCAGTCCATAAATAGTGCAAAATTGGACCTAAGAACATGATGATGCCTACGCCAAAACAAGCATATAGAATTTTTTCTAAGGATCCACCAGCATTACCTTTCATCATAAGAAAAGCGGCAGCGCCAATAAATAAACCACCTACGACCAGTGCAAATGGGCCAGTCATGAATTTAATGATACTGAGGAAAAAACCAATAATAGGAATATCAAAATTCATTCCAGAGGTATCGGTTTTCCCACCAGCTCCTTTGATTACTGTGGTAACATCATTAGCGAAAGAATAGAGATAGGAATTAGAAAGAATAAACGCTGTTAGTCCAGCTACTTTCATTAAATAAGCATTTTGAATTTTTTCTTTTACAAGTTGTAATTTATTTTTCATGAATAGATTCCTTTCGTGGAATAACCTTTGTAATATACGTGTTTTTTTCTTCAGAGAAAGATTCGATCTCAAGAATTTCATTGACGATACGACCACGTTTACCGTTACCTAAATCGGTATGAATAATGGAAATAATCACATCAATGGCATCACCAATAAGATCTTTAATAATATCACTAGATGAATCGGGGTCTTCCTGGGCTAGGGATTTTATGCGGTTAATGCCACTCATAGCGCTGTTTGCATGGACTGTACATGCACCTCCAGGATGACCTGTATTCCAGGCTTTAAGCATGGTATATGCACAGCCATCTCGAACTTCACCAATCACGATACGATCAGGAGAACGGCGCATACATTCACGTAATAAGCGGGTCATATTGTATTTGATAGATTTTTCTGAGTTCGTTTCTTGCTTTGTGAACATAGGGGAGTAGTCACTAGCAGGGCATTGTAACTCTGGTAAATCTTCTAACGATATGATTCTGTGGAAAGGACTTAGCCTTGCCATAGCCTCTAAGATGGCATTTAAGAATGTAGTTTTCCCTGTGGCAGTACCACCAACCACTAAGATATTTTTACGAAGGCTAATAGCATTTTCAATGTAATCTTTGTAATTCTCAGTGATAGTTCCATTGGCAACATAATCGTCTAAAGTAAATACTATAGTGGCTCGTTTACGGATATTAAATTCAGGTGTTTTTACGATGGGTGGTAATTCACCCTGGAAACGGTAGCCGTATCCTCGTATTTCAGTAGAGATAGAAGGAATATCTTCATTGACGATTTTATCGGCTTGTCCAGCGATTAATTCGATAATGGCAGCTCGTTGTTTATCCGTAAGATAAATATCAGTAATGACTTTACCTTCAGTACCAGATAGATAGCGAATAAACCCATCTGAATTAACATAAATTTCTGTGATGTCACCACGTTTAAATAAGGTAACGAGTTCAGTACCTAGAACAACATCTAAGACTTCATTCCTCGATGTTGTTTGTGTCGTCATCATCTACCTCCTCATCATCGTCTATATTTTCAACATCTGTATTTAATGCATACATGAAGTCTTCTCGGAGCGTTTCAGAAATTGTATTGTCTTCTAAAAAATTTTGGTATCTTTGTAAATAATCATCAACCGTCTGAGATCTATTAGTTTCTAGCTGTTCTTTAGCTGATAGAATAGCACCCACTAAAATTGACAGGTTGTTAATAGGGAAACCTAGCTGTTGGATGATGTATCCAATGTGGCTTAACTCCTGGTTGTGTTTTCGTTTAGATTCTTGTCGTTTTTCTTTTCGTAAGATTTCTAACTTTCTTAATAAAGCAGCCTCATCTTCCATCAACTTAGATAGTTTTTTAGAACTTTTTTGGATACTTTTCTGTGAACGTTGAATAGATTGCATCGGTAGGATAGTAATCACCTCACTTTTTTATATTGTTATCATAAATAAATGTATCTGAAGAAGTTTGAGAGGCTTGTTTACTCAATAGGGCCTCTCGTTTTGCATTTGCATTTCGTACAGGGTCTGTACGGATTACATCACTAACTATAGGGGCGTTAATGAGTTTTTTCAGGTAATAATTGTTTTCGTAATATTTAATCTTATCTGTTAAAACAGGGAGAGAACCTGAAGCAATGATAACTTCTTGGTCTTCCATTCGTTTTAACTCATCAGCAGTCATTAAAGACCTAGCCATTTGACTTGTAGAAGTACTGGTATAACCAATGAATCGACCTGCATTCCTAGTTTTAGATTTGGATTCAATAGTAGCTTTACCAATTTCAGTCTCTGCATATTGGGCAGTATCATTGTCATTGGGGGCATAGAAAATTTTTAAATGGCAGTTCATTAGAATTTGGTTATCTTTTCCATAAATGCCATTAATTTGTGGTAAGCCCTGGTTAATCAAAAATACTTTCATGCCATACCCTGCAATATAGGATAGTGTGGCGGCAAAAGACTGTAGATTACCTAGAGAAGAAAACTCATCCATTAAAAATAAACAATTGTGTTTATAATTGGATTTTGCTTGGCCATTTACATAGGTTCCAATAGATCTAGCATGATGCTTTACCATCATTTCAAAGAACAGCCTAAAAATAGGGGCTAGTCGTAATAAGTCAGATGGTGGAGTGACTAGATACAGTGATACAGGCTTTTTGTAATTCATTAGGTCATCAATACAAAAGTCAGATACTGATGTGTTATAAGCTAGTAATGGATCTAAATATTCCTTTAAAGCAGTATTGGCTGTAGATACAATCGAACCTAACTCATTATCTGGTTTAGACGTGATTTCAACGAAGGCCTGATAAATAATGGGGTGTGTTCCAGGCATTGAATTGAGTGAAGTAGCTTGAGGATAGATAGCTCTTAAATCCTCTTGTGTAAAATGCCTTGTTTCATAGCTGCAAGTTTTTGTATTCCATTCCACAATATCAATACCTTCTGGAGGAACATGTTCGTACATCACTAAACCCTTAGCGGCTTCTACAAAGCCTTTAGCAGTTTGCTTATATACCCCATCCTTATCTTGTTCTACGGAGATACTAGATTTTAAAAAACTAGCAACGCTATATAAAGTAGGAGGAGTAGGGTAGTTCTCTGGATCTGTGTAATGTGCGTATTTTAAATGCAATATAACGGTCATTATGACGTTGGTTGCATTAGAGGTCCAGTGATCTGGATTTCCTTTTCCTTCATAATCAGCTATGATTTGAGCTAAGTTTTGAGCTTTTGATACTTCCATAGGATTTCCAATAGGAATTTCATCAAGCGGGTTCCATCGAGCTGATGAGCCATCATCACTAGTGGGTTCAAACTTAATTGCTACATGCCCCATTTTCTTACGATACCCAGCCGTAACACCCCAGTTTTCTGACTTTATATCATTGACGATAACGCTACTTTTCCAACTGCCAAGTAGTGTTGGAATAATAAGGCCTACGCCTTTACCAGACCGTGTAGGAGCCACAACAGCTAAGTGCTTGTTGGAGTTATCTCGTAAATAGAAATGAGGTAACTTTTTGTAGAGTTTGACAAGAAGTTTATAGAAAAAATCATAATAATATGTAGGTGTCCAACGATATTTTTTTATATCGAATTTTGGTGGATTCTTTAAATAGGCTTGTGCTTGTTTAATTTTTTGCCCTAATACTTTTCTTCGCTTTGGATCGGTATTTGCATTATATTCTTCAAGCCAAGCAGTGATTTTTTCAGGAATCCGATCTAATACTTTATCTTGTTTTTCGTCAAATTCCATCTCTGCATAGGCTAGTTTTTCGTTTTTCTTTACTTCTAACCGTCTGAGTTGTTTTGTTAAGGATCTTTTAAAGGGAGAATCATATAATCCAATTGTCACGCCAGAGCTGGAAATAAGGTTCATTTTCAATAGATCCTTATACTCAGCCCAACGTGCCGAACCATGTGAAGTTAGCAATGCTTTAGGTTTTAGGAGTAACGCAATGATAAAAATTAAAAACAAGCCAAATCCAACCCACATAATGGCATTGGTAAATAAATAGTTTGCTTCGTGGTAATAGAGAAACCATGTGATACATTTGAATGGGTGATACCATTGCATATATTCATTAGAGATAGTAGGAGCACCTAAATAATAAATATTGTAATTAAGTGCTTCTACTATAGAATTTGTTGCTTTTTGCATAGCCCAAAGCATAATAGATGAATAGACTATGTACCGCATAGTTATCTATACTCCGATATATATTCAGGAATTGAAATATCTTGAGTAACAAATAAGCTAAATTCTTTACCAGGGCGAATCTCAATTGTAATTTGATTTTGCGCAGACCGTTTGACTAAATCAGAGATGACATCTTGAATTTCTTTCACACCGCCTGAAACAGCTTCTTGACCAGGGCTACGATTATCTGAACCACTTGTGTTTCCAGTTGCAGATTGTGCAATAGCACTTACCATAGTTCCAAATACTGCGGTTCTTAATAAGTTACCAGTGTGGGAATCATAGATGTCTTTTAAACCAGGCATTCCTGTTCCATCAATCGCTGGTAAATTAGGTAATGTGATGCTATTACCATTAGGTAAAATAATTCGATTGAACGTAACACCGATTCGTTTAACACCTTTTCCGCCAGCACTACCTGCTTGGCCAATAATTTTTGAACCTTGAGGAATTAATAGATGTGATCCTGTTAGACTATCATAGATGTCTTGACGAACCACAGCGACAATTTCATTGTTAGGGATATCTGTTGAAATTCCTGTTAATAACGTTGCCTGAATAACACTACCCGCATGTAACATATGAGATCCTAATGCATCTGCTGTAGCATAGGATTCATTTGTGTTTGTGTAAATCGGTGTTGTGCCATTGTTTGATGTTGTGCCATTGTTTGTTATGTTTGTTGTATGTGTAGGTGTAGTAGTAAGGTTTGTAATTGATTGACCTTGTGCTACAGCAGATGCGATTTTAAAAGCAATAGGAGCCATGTCGATAGCTTCTTTTTCTTTTTGAATTTTTTCTAAATCTTCATGATCATGATTATGTGAAGTAGAAGTACTCATTGGTGCAGGTGTATATTCTACATTTCGTACGGATGCAACAGGAGCATGCGTATGACCATGGCCATGAGATTCAGGAGTGGTAGCACCATCTAAGTGATTGTGACCATCAGCATGACTATGGTTATTTTTGGCGTTTTCACCCACTTCACGATAGGAAGATGATAGATTAGCAGCAGGGTTATTAGTAGAATTAGCAGTAGTAATAGGTGGATCTGGAGGCTTAGATTCTGGAGCTTGTGATAGTTGTTTAAATCCAAAAACTCCGCCGCCAATAGCAGCTACAAACAGAACTGTAAATAAGCCAATTCTTTTAAAGTTGAAGCTACTACCTCTGTCTCGATCCAATACTTCATCCTCATCGAAGTAAAAATCTTCTTCGGTGTACACTTTGGATTCATTTTCAAGAGTGCTTAATCCTTCCGTAGTAGAATCAGTAGTATTATTTGGTTTAGGTAATGCACCATCAGAAGGATTTACTGAAGAATTATTATCCGTCACAGATGAATCGGTAGAGGATTGAATAATCGTAGGAATAACTGTTGTTTTGTTATTGTCGTCCATTCACTACCTCCTTATTGGGTGTAATATCAATATATTTATTTTTTCCATACATTAGGCGAGCCTTAGTAAATACTCTATCAGCCACCAAGTAGGAACCAATCACACGATAATTCACGAGCGTTAGTGAGTTATCATCTTCTAAAATATACAAAGTTGGATAATTGTACTTAGTTTGAGATGAAACTTGTATATAGGTTCTAACAGCATCATCATAAATTTCTGTAGGAATTAAATCCTTTGGAACGTTACGATTTTTTAGTTGATACCGATAATTTAAGTTCTTTAGTTCAGTGCTACCAGAACGTGAGAGTTTTGTATGGGTATCCAAAAACTCTTTTTCTTTTTTGTCTTTGTAGACTGGTCGTAATAACTCAGCCTGTCGTTGCTTTTCAATATCCTGTGGATAAGTAAAAGATACTAAACTATAGTGATCTGTACTTCGTAAGGCTAAGTGATAGGTGTGGTTGTTAGTATTTACAATAATATTAGTGCGAATGCCATCTTTTAATGGTTTGATGTACAGATGAGGAGTACCAGATACTGTAGAGGTATCAATTAACCATTGGAGTGTATCACCACCTCCGATATACTGAATAGTTTCACCTGGATGTAATGCTACATCGGCAATATAATTCTTACTAGTATCAATGGTGTAGACACTTGTTGGATGATATTCATAAATTGATGAGGCACCAAGTTCTTGGGAATCATGCATATGATACAGTGCTTTAGGTGCCTCAGCAGCATGAGAAGTGAGACTAAATGAAGTACAAAGTGTCACACAAAAAAGGGGGATGTATTTCTTCATATTCATTTTTTTTCTCCTCCAGATTCTCCTCCAGATTCCTTAGTTACACCTAAATCGATGATATAGATGCCAAGTGGATTTACAAGAATTTGTTCTTCCTTAGTAGGAGGAACTACTTGAATAGAGAATAACCCTACATAGTTAGTCGGTTTTGGAGATTTTGTACCATTTAAGTTGTAGGTATCTTCGCTCCAACGAACTTGATATGTTGAGTTTGTACCAGGTTGTTTTTGAATGGAAGTAATAGCAGTTTGTACTGTCATTTTTCCAAGTTTGTGAGTTGGATTATCTTTGTTGATAAAATCGGCGTACTTGTTCATAGCCTCTGGAGTAATAAAGGCTTGCGCATCGTCCCAATTTTTCTTGAATTGAATAGGATCAAGTGGTACGGTTCTTGAATGCTCAATAAATTTAGATAATGCATACTTGATTTCTACCTCTTGTGGTGTGTAATTTGTTACCTTGATTTCTCCGCTAGTATCAATAGCGCCTGATGTTTGATTGACACGTACTACATAGGTCTTTGAAGTATAGCTTGTAACAAATACTACGGTTGAAATGACACAAATAGCCACAAGTACTAAGTAGAGAATGTTCCTTTTGTGGGCTATATCTTTTTGATATGCCAGGTTGTATAAATCGGAACTAAATTTTGATCCACCGCCTTTTACGATGGATTTTAGTGGATCCCCTTTGGGAAAGTTGCTGTGAACTGGATCCATTTAATCACCTCCTTGCGTAGAGTATACCACGGTTATATCTTGTTTGTATATATGAATTTATATCGTAAATGATATTTAAAATATATTTGGGGTATATAAAAGTGTACCTTGAAGGAAGTTATATCTCTGTGATATGCTAGGGGTATAAAAAATTATCTGAGTGCGCAATTACTCATTTCTCTTTCGACCAGGTCGAAACGAGAAATGATTGCGGTCTGTGACACGAAATAAGGGGTCACTTGCCAGTGACAAAGAAAATTTATAAACGGTAAATTTTACAAGAAACGAAAGGAGGTGCGATAATGAGTAGCTGCCATCTTGAAAATACACCACATGCAAAATCACGTACGGGCGATAAAATCAATACATTGAACCATATGGAGTACATTACTCGTGAAGGCAAATATGCTACTATGTCGCACCGAGAAGAGGATCTTGTGTATATATCATCTGGTAATCTACCTAAATGGGCTGAATCTGCCCGTGAATTTTGGAATCAAGCTGAAATTAATCGCAGAAAAAATGGCAGAGCGTACAGAGAAATTCGTATTGGCTTGCAAGAAGAATTATCCTTAGCTGAAAATATTGCTTGCATCGAAGAGTTTATGGATAAGATGGGAATTAAGGACCATCATGTATATACCTACGCTATCCACGATAAGACCGCAATGTTTGATGAAGACCATAGAAATATCCATGCTCATCTTATGTTTAATGAAAAACAAGCCGATTATGCAATAACAGAGAGCCCTGAACAATTCTTTAAACGATTTACTGTTAATGCTGATGGTCATAGTGTACAAGGACTACCTGTAGATAGATATTGGAATAGTGAAGAATCCACTAGAGATATGCGTGCTACCTGGGAAGATATTGTAAATCGTGCATTTGAACGAAATGGCTTAGAAGAACGCATTAGTATGAAGACCTTAAAGGCTCAAAGAGAAGCACTTTTAGAAGAGGGAAAATATGAAGAAGCTGAACTATTAAACCGTACGCCAGCAGAGCACTTAGGCAATGCAGCAAAGAACCCTAAGACAAGAGAGCGCATTAGAGAAATGATGGATGAATTAGAGCGTGACCAGGATGCACTTCCAGGTGAGATAGTAGAAGATACTACCAGTGGGGATGTTTCTTATAATGAACATACCATTCAGGATAATACTCAAAATATTGTAGAGAATGAATTTGAATTAAAATTACAAATATTTGCGCATGATGCAGTCATTCGTAAGTTGGCCAAGGAAATCCAAAAAGAACGTAAGGCATTATTACAAGCAAAAGAAACAAATGTAGAAAAAGTTGAAGATAAAGTAGTAGATTCTTCAGTGAAAGTGGAAGAAAAAACGGCTAATATTGTTACTGTAGATGATGTATTAGTGGGCTTAGAAGAGCGTATGATGAGTTCATTGGAGAAACAATCTGCGTTAGCTAAACAATATGCTAATGAAGAAGCTAAGTTGTTAGTGCCACGAGATAGATATATTGCTACCTATGATGCCGTTACAAATGGAGAATATACTAAGCATAAGCAAGCTATGCATGATTCTAAAATGGTATTAAAAGCTGCTGAAAAGGATCTAAAATCAGGTTTAAAACGAGTGTGCTCGTACCAGGAATTTATGGCACTTACTGCGACAAAAGAAAAAGCACGGGAAGAACGATTACGTTCCGTCCGTGCTGCGTTAGCATGCCGTCATGAAATTAGAATGTCGAGAGAATTACCTAAACAAGCTGCGATTGTGTATGAACAAGAAAATGCTATACGAGATACAATGAAAGAATTGCAAAAACAAATTGAAAAAGAAAACAGAACCTACATGTTGTATAGTAAAAAAGCAGATGAGCTTTTACCTATACCAGGTGATACGGTATTGTTTACAGAAGCTATTCCGAGAGAAGTTAGGAAGTTTGATAAACTATATGGCGTAATTCCATTGAAGGATTTACCTTCCATATCTCAAAATAGAGAAACAGCTCATGGAAAGTATAGGGATGAATATATTGTTATAGATGGTCAAATTCCTGATAGAAATAAACCAACACAAGTAGTACGTGCTATTAAAGTTCGTGATGCAGTAGTTGATGGAAAGGCACCTGAATATGAACTTACAATTACACCAGAAACTTCAAAAGAAGGGCGTGAATACTTTAAAATTACATCAGTGAAAGAAACTCATGCACAAGTTGCTTTGCATCAATATAGATCTTACAAGAAAAAAGAGATTGGGGATGTTTTACATAAACTAAAAAAACGTACTCCAATAAAGGTATCAGAATTACCTCAGCCAACGACCCGAAGAGGTTATAGAATACATGCAGTAAATAACAGTACGAAGAGCTTTATTAATAAAAGCGTTAATTCTATTGTATCTGATGGTACTGGAGGGCAAAGACAAGGCTTGTGGCGTGAAGAAGAGGAATATAAAGGACATGTTTCTGAGATGCAGCAGGTAGAAGAAAAAATGAAACAAGGGTGGAGTTTGTAAAGTAATTGTGATATACTGTAGTTAGATAAAGAGCAAATGCAGATATTCTGTATGGTCACAAAAGCAAACCCCCTAAGGAGTGCAAGTCCTTAGGGGGTTCTGCATTATTACACTAATGCTAAAGTGAGGTTAGTCGCCTAATTATTCTCTATCTAACCATTTGCAAATATAGTAAGCTACTACACTTGCCAAAATAGAGATAATAAAAGAACAAATGCTTTCCATACAGTCACCCCCTTTCCGTTGCAGATTGGGGTAGGCAACAATTTTATTATAGCAGATTTTTCTTTCATACAATATATAAAAAGCACAGAGGGCGAGTGCTAGGCTTGGAGGATAAAGACAAGGCTTGTGGCGTGGTATATGAGATGCAGCAGTAGCTAGAAGAAAAAAGAAATAAGGGTGGAGTTTGTAATTTATTTATGATATAATAAATTTATACTAGACACCAAAGATGTATCTAACATTGATACATTTATACACACCCAAAAAAGCACAAGATCTTCATCTTGTGCTTTTTCTTTATTCTAATTAGCCAACACAGCTTGGATCGGCTGGTTTGAGAGTAGTGTGATTCTGTAAATATCTAAAACCCCAAACTATGGTATAATAGACATGATTAACAAGGTAGCAATTTATCATGGATTGCACCAAAAAAGCACAGGAAGGCGATCCTGTGCTTTTTTTGATGTAATAATATCTTGTTAGTACAATTGTTGTATTAAGAGGAATTTTTTATCTACTAAAGCCTTTAGACTTATCCTTTTTGTTGTCCTGGAGATTGTCTTTTTTGTAAATACTTTCTCGTTCTATCCAACGATCGTGATATTTTATTGCTTGCGGTAAATCTACACGATAAAAAATCTTTTTATTTTTGACAGGTTTATTAATAGATTCCTCATAAAAAGCTTGAGCAGTTTGTTCTATTTTATCTTCAATTTTATTAATGGCTAAGTATTCTTTATATAAAAGTCTGCCATATTTAGATTCAGTAGGATTTGATGAATCCATAAGCTCTTCAATAGATATTTTTTTAATTTGAGACTCAGGGACAGGTATCATTTTACCGACTATGACATTACATAAATGACGATTATTTTCAGCTTCAGATAAAACTCTCACAGTTAAGCGATTCTTTTCAATCCTTTTGACTTCTTTTATTTTTTTCTTTAAGAGTTCAGGCGGTAAATCAGTAGGTATTTTTGGGGGAGAAGATAATGGTACAAAAAACAATCTATTTTCTACATTTAATACAACTCCGAGAAATGGGCGATTATTTTTATCGTCAGTTGATGTACGAACTTCGGAATCTATTTTTTGAAGAGGTCTCATGTAGTCTTCATTTACTGTAAAGAAGTTAAATTTGGGCTTTTTATCCATATAGTATTCCTCGTGATAAAAAGAAAAGCCGAGATAATTCTCGGCTAGAATAGTAAAAAGTAAGTATATTCATGGTGGGGCGCACCATCCTTATAGGGCCTCTCTTTTAGATTGCAAAATCAATCCATGGTGGGGCGCACCATCCTTATGGGGCCTCTCTTTTAGACTGAAAAATCAGTCCATGGTGGGGCGCACCATCCTTATGGGGCCTCTCTTTTAAATATACTTCTATACAAGCATACTACCATATTAAAAATAACATGTCAAACATAATTTGCAATGATTTTTTGTTTTTTAGATATTAGGTAATTTTTAATACTGTATCACTTAGATTAAAAAAATAAATGCCCTGGTAAGAGCAATCTATTGGGAGTTACTTAACTTCTTGTTTTTTCGGATTAATACTCTCATTTCAGCAAGTACAATTGCTTGGGCTTCTGGATCTAATCGTTCAAATAATTGTGTAGCATATGTTTCATCTATTCGTCCTGCTTTTAATATTGCAGTTTGTAATATGGAATTAGAACCATTTATGAGTGATATAGGTGTTGTATTTAGTATAGCAGCTATTTTATGTAATAACTCAGATGTATCTTGATGATGCAAATAACTTTGTAGAGGTATATTCTTTCGGATAGATAACTGAGTTAGCTCTATACATAGGTTAGCGACTATATTTTGTTGCTTTGCCAGGGTAGATAGAATATGAGTTGTTAAGAGGTCAGGGCTAATTTCTGAAGGAGCTCTCTTTACATCTGGTTCCTCTCCAGTAATTAGGTACTGTACAGATACGTTTAAAAAATTAGCGATATCTGATAAGTATTTGGTAGGCGGATCCGTTTGGCGGGATTTCCATGAAGATACCGTTCCTTGAGTGACATTCAGATACGCTGCTAAATCAATGATTTTTAAACCTCGTTGATCTAGTAAATACTGAATGCGGTCAATGATAGTCATATATTTATCCTTGTTCAAAATTCAAAATAATAAAAATTGCAAATAAATAGTGTTTAAATATTAAAAAATGTTATATATTTGTTAAATCCTCCATTAATGAAACTACATGATGCGTTTGTTCTGCATCCAATTTCTGATAGTATTCGTTAAATATAGCGTCACTAGGCTGATCACTTGAAGTATGTGCTAATAATTCTTCTACAGAAATGTCTAAAAATAATGCAATTTGAGATATATACTTTGTTGGGGGATCTGTATTCCGTTGTTTCCAAGAAGATACACTACCATGCGGTAAATTTAGTAGCTTGGCTAGGTCAGCTATTTTTAAATTTTTGGAATCCATTGTAGAAAAAATAAATGTAGATAAATTCATAATTAGGTCACCTATTAAAACAAATTCTTTAAATTATTTGACAAATTAAAGAATTTGCTTTATATTTTAAGTAAGAAATATAACAGTATTTAATTTTTGAAGGAGATTATATATGCAAACTACAATTCCTACACCATTAACCATCAGAAAACTTCTAAGGTTAAAAGGGTATACCATTCGTAAACTAGCCATGGAATTAGAACGAAGTACAACAAGTGTTCATCGAGTTATTTATGGTGTTTCCCGATCTCGCTATATTGAAGGTAGAATTTCTGAGATTCTTGAAACAACACCTAATTTATTATGGGGTTACAAATAGCTGTATAGCATGATTATAGCACAAAAAAGATAGTCAGAATAAACTTTAAAATGTGGAGAATATTGTGTATGGATTCAATTAAAATAGATAATTCAAGTTGTATATTTGTAAAAATCAGTATAACTGGACTTACTAAAACAGAAGAAATCTGGGATGGTATAGGTCTTGTCATTGATGGGCGGCTAATTTGTGTTGCTGAAAGTCCAGATAAACAAATTACAATTCGTGTGGAATTATAGGTGAAATATGGCTAGATACTATTGGATTAAACTGAAAGATACATTCTTTCAAGATAAGCATATAAAAAAATTACGCAAACTACCTGGAGGCTCGGATTGCGTAATTGCTTATATGAAAATGATGCTTACAAGTACGAAAACAAACGGAATCATTACACTTGATGGCATCGAGGAAACACCAGCTGAAGAAATCGCTCTGATGATTGATGAATCCAAAGAAGTGTGTCAAATGACCATGGCATATGGGTTAAAGGTTGGATTTATCCAACAAATGGATGATTTGAGTGCGTGTAAACTTTTGCAAGTTGAACAGTTACTTGATTCAGAAACCGATGATGCAAGTAGAAAACGAGAAAATCGTTTTATTAAAAATAATCTTTTATTACCAGAACCTCAAGAAGCATCATTTAGGATGAAAAAACTTAGGGCTAAAAATTGGTGTAAGAAAAATATGGAAAATATATCTGCTATTGAAATATCAGATAATGAAAATAATACAGTGTATGGAGGATATTATTATTTAACTCTTCGTAAAAATAATGGATATTGTATGGACTGTAATGAAAGACTAGCAGAATGTGTAGTTTCAGATATTGGAAATTTACACGATACATCTTCATTAATTGCAATATGCTCTATATGTCGAGAAAAGATAGATATGAACTCGTTACGAGATGTTACGAACCCGTTACGAGATGTTACGGAACCGTTACGAGATGTTACGGAACCGTTACGAGGTGTTACGGAACCGTTACGTGACAGTTACGAATTGATACCTTTAAAAAATCAAGCGGAAAGTCTGGAAAGTGCTGATATAAGCGGGTTTATTGAACCCGTTACGAAAACGGAAAATGTCCGGACAAATTCCCTAGATATAGATATAGAAATAGATACTTATAATTCTAATTATAATTCTATTTCTACAGCACTTGAATATTACTCTTCTAAAATTGGAGTTCCTTCTTCTGAAACACGTAGTAAATTATATAACCTGGAACAACAATATTCTTTTGATGAAATAAAAGTAGCGATTGATATTGCTTGGAAACAAAAAAAGGGGTCTATTGGATATATCACAAAAGTATTGGAAAATGAGCGAGCACGGCAGGAGGTAAAAGAACCTGATGGATATAGAAAAGCAAAAGCAGCAAGAAAAACAATTGATGGGCCAGATTGGGAAAATATCAAGCCAGGAGAGCTGTAATAACTTTACCGTTCCAATATATGAAGAACCGTATGTTGTTAGCAACGATGTAAATGGAATTAATCTAAATCGGTCTAGTGAAAAAAAGAAGATTAAAACAGGTATTCCTAAACGATACCAGGATATGACGTTACAAAATGTTGTAAAAAGAGGAATACCTGACCAGACTAAAAGTCCATTTTATGTTATATCGCAATACATAGACAATTTACCTAGAATGTTAAATTGTGGACAAGGCTTGCTGCTACGAGGAGATGTTGGCACCATGAAAACAACATTGGCTGTAGCAATTATGTATGAGGTTCTTGAATTAGGGGGAACAGCATACTTTATATCTATGGCCAACTTGATGGATTCATTATATTCGGTTAGCCAGGAAGATCGTCAAAATTTGGAAAACAAACTCAAGAATGTTGATTTGTTAGTCCTCGATGATTTAGGGCTCGAATATGATAAAGGCTGGGTTTCAGTTAAAATACGAGCTTTAATTAATTATAGGTTTGATAATCAAAAGTCTGTGATTATTACAACTAACTTAGGGTCAGACATTAAAAATTTATATCTGAAGGGAATGTTGGATCGCATCGAAGCAAGTTCTATGATTGTAGATTTTAGGGGTGATTCGTTGCGGGAACGATTCCGATCGTTTGATTCGTTGTGAGAGGGGGATATGAATGAACAAGAACTTGATACCATCATATTTGGCAGCTGAAGATGTTATGGAACTTTTAGATATTAGAAGGTCAAAAGCCTATTCGATCATAAGAAAATTAAACGATGAGTTAGAATCAAAGGGTTTTATGACAATTCCAGGAAGAGTACCAAAGAAATACTTGTTAGAACGATTTAAATTGTTGGAATTATAATTCAATTAAAAGCCCTATAAGGCAGGTCTAATAATAATTTAATATAAATACTCATAAGAACCCTCTAAGGGCCCTTATAGCGAGAATAAATAAGGTTAATTTAGATATTATAGGAGTACAATATATGAAAAATGAAAAAATTAAAAATGAAAAAAGAGAAATGCAGATGAGCATTAGAAATAATTTAGGGTATATTCGATCGTCATTAGGGTTTACGAAAACTCAATTTCGTGATGAGATGGTAGAAAATTATTTTAATGTAGAATATTCAGGAGCATTTCCATCTATTCGCAGTCTTTGGAAGTTAGCGGATTTACTAAATGTTAGTATTGATGAAATTATTGGCAGGGAAAAATTTAAGGAGACTTCTTTAAAGAAAATTAAGAAATTAGGCTTAAAACGCTGCTATGAGTATGAAAAGGAAGTAAGATGATGGATAAGAGAGCAATAGAATTGATTCAAGAAAGTAATGATCGTAAATTAAGATTTGCAGAAACGCTATATATAGTCAAACAACCAAGGGTAATAGGTGTTGTAGTTGGGTTTATGATTACTCTTATGGTATCATGGATGTATCTTGGATGGTTAAATATCGTCACAGCATGTATGATACTTGCAATGCCATTTTTATTAATTAGTATGCTTATGTATCGTGGAGTAATTAGTAAATCTGACGGATTTAAAAAGTTAGGAACTATTGCACAAGATATGGAGAAATATGGTCTTTTAAAATTCCAGTGGATTATGCTAAAAAGACTTGGTCAAAAAATAAAAGAAGCAACTGTTAAATGGATTATGAAGTATTGGAGGAAATAGTAATGGCGGTATCCAAAGATAGTAAAACAGGTGTGTGGAGAGCCACTTTTTATTACACGGATTGGAAGGGGGAAAGGGTCCGCAAACGTAAAAGTGGTTTTAAAACACAAAAAGAAGCAAAAGTATGGGAGCATCAACAAATTACAATAATGGAGCATTCTTGTGAAGGTTTCATTAAAGATTTAGCTCCAGTATATTTAGAAGCAAAGCAAAAATCATTGAAACCATCTACATGTATGGCTTATGCGTATACATTTAATCGTTATATTATCCCTTATTTTGGCAATAAAAAAGCAAATGAGATTAAGCCTGTAGATATTCATGAATGGCATCTCTATGAAACTAATAGAGGGGTGACCGCTAATAATTTAAGAGAGAGGCACGTAGTTTTGTCTAGTTTTCTGAATTACTTGGTTCGTTTCTATGGATTAAAATCAAATCCGTGTAACTTATGTGGGCCACCGCCAGCGGGTACAAAACGAAAAAATAATTTTTGGACCTATGATCAATATACTAAAGCAATGGAATGGGCAATACCATATGTAAGTGAGGTGAAAAACAATAGGCTTACTAGGTCTTGCTTATTGATTGTTAATATATTGTATTGGACAGGCATGAGGGTTGGCGAGGTAATTGCATTACGATCTAAAGATATAGATGGTAGCATAATTCATGTAACTAGAAATATGATGATGTTTAATAAGAAAATAACTACGCCTAAAACTAAAAGTAGTATACGTGATGTTTTTATATCGCCAATTTTAGAAAGCGAGATTAAAGAATTTATAGAACAAATTCCTTATCATGATGAAAATGAATTGTTATTTGGTGTAAGTTGGAAAAGCGTATCTAATTTCCTATCAAAAATTTGTAAGAATGCAGATGTACCCAAAATTCGTGTTCATGATCTGAGACATTCACATGCATCATTTTTGATTGAAAAGAATTATCCAATCATAGCAATTAAGGAACGATTAGGACATAAAAATATACAAACAACACTAAATATATACGGGCATTTATATCCTAATAAAGACAAAGAAATTGCTGATGCACTAAATCAATACATAATAAAAAAATGACCATTTTTTGACCTAAATTTTTGGGTTAAAATTTTTTTTAGCAAATAACGTGGATTATATGGACGAAATAAGCTAATTTTAAATAATATAAACTTATAAAAACTAGCTGATAGATAAATAATAGTATGTTATAATTTAAGTATTAACATCGTATAACATACTGAAAGGTAGGTGGTATCGTGTCACTATGGATGATTCTATTGCTATTGGTAATAGCTGTCATCATAGCCATTCTATGTATTCCTATCACATATAGTCTGAAAGTAAGTTCACGCAAGCCCTATGAATTTGACTTCCGATTAGAATGGATGTACCGAGTGTTAAAGGTGCATCTCGCCTATAAGCAAGGCCATTCCTTGTTTAAGGAAGTTTATGTATTAGGGTCTATGAAAGTCGGCTCTGCCCGTGATTACGAGGATTGGTTAAATCGTAGGGTAAAAGAAGAGCTAGATCCCTTAGCGACGGACGACGAGCAAGATGATGTAGACACAAAACACGTGGAAGAAGAAAGAGATCCGTATCCATTATCTGGATATACGGGCCCAGAGCCAGTAACATCTGTACGATTTGATGCGAATGGACATGTCTTGGATCCAGTAGATTCTACATCACCACAAGAAGAAACGACGGAAGAGAAAGAAGATACAAAAGATTTACCAACATTTTGGTGGTGGAAACATGTATCAAACCCTAAACTCTATGAAGCACTGTTTATAGTTAGTAAGCAATGTGCTAGTCATGCCAGTCCTAGAGTGTTCCGATTAGAAGGGGATTTTGGAATTCCTAAACCCTATGAAATGGGTCTCATTACTGCAACAGCCTATACAGTGTGTCCCAAACAAGTGGAACAGGTTAATTTCACTTATACGGAATTTGCCTATACAGGTAGTTTAGAAGTAAAAGGACATATGCAGCTAGGTGTATTTGCTTTCTATGGAACTCTATTTATAGTAAAAAAAGCAGTTAGAGAGTGTCTACTGGACAGCGTAAAAGCATTTGTACAGTATCGACGTCGTAAGCAAAGTGCAAAATAAAAACTTTCAGAAGTTGAAGAATAGTAGGAGGTCATGATGGATACTAAACTTACAAACTTAAAAGACAATTTAGAGCCTTTATTTGAGCAATTTAAAGAAATGATTCGTGTAGAAACAGTAGTGGGTGAACCTGTGCAGTTAGGGGATACTACGATTGTACCATTTGTGGATGTATCCCTTGGTTTAGGGGGATGCCAAAAAGCTGGCGGTGGCGGAGCAAAAGTTGAGCCAACAGCTGTGCTTGTAATCAAAGGGGAACGCATTGAATTATTCAATATTAAAGGATCTGCTAAATATACTGGCTTTGATCGTTTAATCGGCATGGTTCCAGAAATTATCAGTAAATTGAAAAAAGAAGAATATGTCTATGTAAGTGAGGATAAATAATAATTAACTTATCATATGGATATGTAGAATATATTTCATTTAGATTTCATATATATAAAGTATAGTAAGGGGGCAAGGTGATTTGCTAATTGGAAATAACTTTGCTATACTAGATAAATAGATGAAAATATTTCTCACAGGGAGGCTTATACATGAACTTAACTAAAAAGATTGCAACTTTAGGTGCACTAGCTGTAGTTGGTGCTTTCACAGTATCTAACGCTGCTAATGTAGGCGTAATTAACGAAGAAGCTATCTACACGGGCTATAATGGCTTTGGTGCTATCCAAATGCAAATTGATAAATTACGTGCTGAATACGGTCCTAAATTAGAAGGTGAATTCAAGAAACTAAATAACTTTAAAACAGATGCAGAAAAACAAGCATATTTTGATAAAAGTGTTCGTGGCATCCAAGAAAAATATAATCAAGAAGAAGCAAGTGTATTAGCTCCATTGGATAAAAAAGTAGCAGAAGCAATTCAAGCTATTGCAAAAGAAAAAAATATCGATGTATTAGTGGCTAATCCAACATCTGCTGGCGCTGTTAAAGAAGGTAATCAAGTTATCGACTTAACTCCAGATGTAGTAGCACGTATCAACAAATAAGATATAAAGAAAACCCTCAGATCGAAAGGTCTGAGGGTTATTTTTATATTGGCTTATTTATGAATTAAGTTTACAATGAACTCGCTATCTTCCACCAATGTAGCTTGGATGTAGTTGTTGCCATCGAAGTGCAATACTTCCCCTGGTGTTAAGATATGGGATTCTGTTTCGTTAAGGAATACGTTCACTTTACCTTTTACCACAGTGAAGATAACGTTAGCCTCTGGGTGATTGTGTTTTTCCACTTGATCACCAGCGACGCCGCCTTTTTTCACGATTTTGTAGTTTGGGCCATCAAAAATTAAACCTAGTTCTTGTTTTACAGTTCCTGCCATAGTAGAACCTCCTATTCTGGGGACTTTCACAGTGGTGAAAGTCAATCACTGCAGCGAATGTGCTGCCATATATAATATAAAAAGGATAAGCTACTTAGCTTTTAGCAATTGTATATACAGGAATATCACCATCAAGGTTCACGCTGAACGCAAAGTCCGGTGCTACGTGACTGACGAAGGCACTGAACCATGCTTGGAAGGCAGCGGCCATAATAATTGGATTCACGCCCGCTGTTTTCCAATAAGAAATTTGATTTTGGTGATTTCCGTACCAACTAAAGGTAGTATCGGTTTGCTCGATCACAGTATCACTTGGGTCACAAGGCATACCGTTCACATAGTAGTCTTGCATCACAGTGTAGATCGCTGGTGCTGTTTGAGCTGTCAGCTTTTCTTTCGCTTCTGTACCGCACATTGCACCTTGTTTGATAAAAGCTTCTAATACAGCGTCAATGCCATCATCGCCACCACAATCAGTTAAATCTTTGATAAAAGTAGCTTCACGAACAGAAGATGTTTGTAATTGGTTGTGTAACCAACCATGAATATTATTATGGTCGATGATACGATCCAACTGGCGATCTGGAGGAATTGGTTTTCCATACAAATCGATAGCGGTTGCATATAACTCATCTGCTAAATCGTCGAGGCGAGTGTGTGCCTCTTTTTTAATCAATTGTTCGCGTTCAGCGATAAGCTGAATTTTTTTGTATAACCAGAAATGAATGTGTCCCAGTACTGCTGACATGTTAAGCTCCTTTTCGTGCGACTTCTAATTTGGAAACAAGTTCATCCACATCCATGCCGTGAATGCTAGCGGCTTGCCATAATGGTTCTCCTGTCGAGGAAGGACAGCCTAGACAACCCATACCGATGGATTGCAACACAGGCACCGTTTGTGGATACATATCTATAATATCACGAATGATGGAATCTTTTGTAATAGCAATTTCAGATACATTACGACCTGCATTGAGTTTTGCTACTAATTCATCGATATCCATGCCGTGGATATTTGCCGCTTGCCATAGAGGTTCCCCTGTGGAAGAAGGACAGCCTAGGCAACCCATTCCCATGGATTGTAAAATAGGAATCAATTCTGGATATACGTCGACGATATGACGAACGATAGTATCTTTTGTAATGAGTTGTCCCAGTGAAAGTGGAGTAGCTCCTTTGTCGTTAGCAGGTGCAGCAGCTTCTGCAAGTCCTGCATTACCTTGACCTGGTAATTTGACCACTGGTTCAGCCGATGCTTTAGCAGCAGATGTTGGGGAATCCACTGTATCTAACACAGCAGCTCGGAATGCGTCGAGACCGATGCGGTCAATGAATTGGCCGATACGCTCGATTTGGGCATTTTCTTTGTAGTAGGCAATCATGCGATCGATGATAGTGAGTACTTCTTCTTCAGTAGTTACTTCTGTGATTAAGTCGCCTAAGCGTGGATGAGCGCCAGCACTACCACCTGCATAGATTTGCCAACCCTGATCATTGCCGATAACGCCGATATCTTTGGTAATCGCTTCGGAGCAAGAGTTAGGGCAGCCAGATACGCCAATTTTCATTTTGGACGGCATTTCTTTAGAAATGTATTTTCGTTCTAATTGCATGCCCAAGTGAACACTGTCTTGTTTTGCCCGTTTACAGAATGTTGTACCAGGGCAAATTTTTACAGAACGCACACGATTGGATACAGTGTGTGCTGGTTCCATACCTAGCATTGCCCATGCTTTGTCCACATCTTCTGCATTTAGGTTGGTAATCATGATGCGTTGTGCACCTGTAATCTTTAAAGTTGCGTGGAATGTGTTTGCCACATCGATAAATTTTTGTAACATTTGTGGTTGTACGAAACCACCAGGTATGCGAGGGGTAATCGCATAGGTGCGTCTTCCATTACGGATACGCTGTAAATTGCCTGCCACTTGTGCCATGTGTATCTCCTTAGTATCGAGTAAATGTTGATAATTTTTATGTATGTCAAAGTTATGAAATATTATATATGACTAGGCGAAAGCCTATGCTCTTAGTATACTATAAGAAGTGAATCTTGTATGTAGCCGAGGCAACTGTTTTTATTCACAAATAATACACGGCTTATACACTGAAAATTTAAAGTTACACACAGAATTATCCACAAAAAGTGATTAAGTTAAGAGAAAAATAAATGTAAAATATAGTTAGTTACGTATTACACACAGAATATACACAAGATAATCACATAGTTATCCACAGCTCGGTATAATAGTTGCAATACTTAGAAGTTGCACACAGAGTATACACAAGATACCCACAGAATTATCCACAAATAGTGTATATATGGTTGGTAAAAAATATTTATAGAGTATTTTATTCAAGTTAGTTATAGCATCTTAGTATGTGGTTTAATTTATATATAACTAGTTGAAAATACATTAGCTAAATACCTTATGAAGCCCATAAGTGTTATAAGGAATTCACTATTGTATATGAAGTGATAGAAAAGAAAGATAAGGATATATATGAAAGTATTATATGAAAATGTACAGACTGCTACCTTTGTAGAGAGACCTAATCGATTTGTGGTCCATTTAGAATTACAGGGACAAATCATAGCTGCTCACTTACCGAATCCAGGTCGTATGTGGGAACTTCTTTTTGTAGGGGTGAAGATGTATGTGGTGCATCATCCAAAAGAAGGTGCGAAAACACAATATCGTGTCATCGGTATTGAACGAGAGGGTGTTCCCATTATGTTGGACACTAATTATTGTAATGACATGGCAGAGTACATGATCGAGGAACAACTGATTCCTGGATGGGAAGAATGGCGAGTGGTACGACGAGAATACACAGTCGGTCATAGCCGCTTTGATTTATTACTCACTAATGATAAGGGCGAACATTTTTTACTGGAAGTAAAATCTTGTACACTATTTGGCGATCAAGGGGCGATGTTTCCTGATGCGGTGACAGAGCGAGGTCGAAAACACTTACTACATTTGCAAGAGTTACAGCAAGAGGGATATCGTACGGGGATTCTATTCTTAGTGCAATGGGGACGAGCTCTGTGGTTTTCCCCAGACTTTCACACGGATTTGGAATTTACTAAGACATTTATTGAGGTGGCACCACAATTAGATTGGAAGGCCATGGCATTACAGTGGACTTCAGATTTTCACAGGCCTACGGTGGTACGAGAGTGCCTGTACAATGATGTGGTTGTGCGCATAGAAGCAGAGGACCGAGGCGATTATCTCATGGTGTTGCAGGTGGAAGAGCCAGTGACCTTAACTATCGGAAGTAAAGGAGATATGTACTTTGAACCCGGTTATTATGTGTATGTAGGGTCAGCGAAAGCCAATTTAGAAAAACGCATTGAACGTCACAAACGGAAGCGAAAAAAGAAACATTGGCATTTAGATTATTTGCGAAGTGTTAGTACTGTCATTGCTGCGTTACCGATTCGTAGTTCCAGTGATTTAGAATGCGAATTGGCGAAGGCGATGAAGGCTATTAGCGTAGACGAGGTGAAAGGCTTTGGCTGTAGCGATTGTCATTGTGATTCACATTTATTCAAAATGGATGTGAATCCTATCCATGATGAACGATTTATGATCGAGGTGGTAGAGCAATTTCGTATGAATCGATTGAATACGATGATGTTGGACAGGTAGCTACAAAACTGTGAGAATATTTATTCAATATATACGTTCACAAGTGTTTATATTTGAGCATATTGAAATTTTTATGTAAAAAGATAGAAAAAAAGTGCATAAAATGGTATAATAATTTAGTTAATAGATTCGTTTTTAAAAATGAGGTGATACAATGGAGGAAAAGGCTTGGAGTCATGGCAAGATTGTGCCAGTCCAAATCGATAAAGAAATGCGTAGCTCCTATATCGATTACGCCATGAGCGTTATCGTTATGCGCGCCCTTCCAGATGTACGTGATGGGTTGAAACCTGTACACCGTCGTATTCTATATGCGATGCATGAAACAGGCATGACACCGTCGAAACCGTACAAAAAATCGGCTCGTATCGTCGGCGACGTACTTGGTAAATACCACCCACATGGTGATAGTTCTGTGTATGATGCAACGGTGCGTTTGGCCCAAGATTTTAATACAAGATATCCACTGGTAGATGGTCATGGTAACTTTGGTTCTATTGACGGCGACTCCGCAGCGGCTATGCGGTATACAGAAGTTCGTATGTCTCGTATTGCTACAGAAATGCTAGCAGATATAGAGAAGAAAACAGTGGACTTCATGCCGAACTATGATGAATCTTTGGAAGAACCAACCGTGCTTCCTGCAAAGATTCCGAACTTGTTAATCAATGGTTCCGCCGGCATTGCCGTTGGGATGGCAACGAACATTCCGCCCCACAACTTAGGAGAAGTGGTAGATGGTCTAGTGATGCTTATCGACGATCCAGAGGTAGATGTGAATCAACTGATGACAGCTATCAAAGGCCCAGACTTCCCAACAGGGGCGTCTATTCTTGGCCGTGAGGGCATAAAAAAAGCCTATGCCACAGGTCGTGGTAGCATCAAAATGCGTGCGAAAGCTCATATTGAGGCTATGACGAAAGGTAAACACCGTATCGTGGTCACAGAAATTCCGTACCAAGTGAACAAAGCGCGCTTAATTGCAACCATTGCAGATTTAAGCCGTGATAAAGTGGTGGACGGCATTACGGCCCTTCGTGATGAAAGTGACCGTCGTGGTCTTCGCATCGTCATCGAATTGCGTGCAGACGTACAACCAGATATTGTGTTGAATAAACTATATAAACATACACAATTACAAGATACATTTGGCGTAATTATGCTAGCATTGGTGAAAGGCCATCCAAAAGTATTGACTTTGAAAGAAGTACTAGGTCATTACTTAACGCACCGTCAAGAAGTGATCGTACGCCGTACAGAATTCGACTTGGCGAAAGCAGAAGCTCGTGCCCATGTATTGGAAGGTTTGTTGATTGCTTTAGATCACATTGATGAAGTGATTCATACTATCCGTAGTTCTCAAACTACAGATATTGCTCGTACCGCTTTGATTGAAAAGTTCAGCCTTACAGAAATTCAAGCGAATGCTATCTTAGATATGCGTTTAGCTCGTTTAACAGGTTTGGAACGCGAAAAAATCGAAGAAGAACATGCAGCATTGTTAGTGTTGATTGCAGATTTAAAAGCAATCTTAGCCTCCGACGAACGTCAACGTGAAATTATCAAAGAAGAATTGATTGCCATGAAAGAAAAATATGGCGACAAACGCCGTAGTGAAATTACGATTGATACGTCTGACTTCGATGTAGAAGATTTAATTGCTGATGAAGAAATGGTTATCACATTAACTCGTCAAGGTTATATCAAACGCATGAATGCTAATGTGTATCGCAACCAACATAAAGGTGGCGTAGGTGTTGTGGGAATGAAAACAAAAGATGATGATTATGTAGCACAAATTATGCATGTACGTACACATAATACATTGTTATTCTTCACATCTACAGGTCGTGCGTACCGTTTAAAAGCCTACGAAGTGCCAGAAGCATCTAGTCGTAATTCACGTGGTACAGCCATCATTAACGTATTACCTCTTAATGTAGGGGAAACAGTGACGAACATGATCGACTTAGAACGCATTTCTAGCGATGTGAACCTGTTTATGGTCACAAAACAGGGCGTTGTAAAACGTACGGCTATTGATGAGTATCGCAATATTCGTCGCGGTGGTTTGAATGCAGTGGCATTGGATGAAGGAGATCAGTTAATCTCCGTAGGATTAACCTATGGTAACCAAGATGTATTGCTAGGTACGAAAAAAGGTATGGCTATTCGCTTCCATGAATCTGATGTACGTTTAATGAAACGAGCAGCTCGTGGTGTGAAAGGTATTAATCTCAATACTGGTGACGAAGTTGTAGGCGCTAGCATCATCCACGGCACTGGCGAAGAATGCCAAGTCTTTACTATCAGTGAAGAAGGATATGGCAAACGCAATGTGGAAAGCTCCTATACAGTACAAAAACGTGGTGGTAAAGGGACGAAAAACTTTAAAATCACGGAAAAAACTGGTGAAGTAGTGGCCGTAGAAATCGTGAATGACAACGATGAAATGATGCTTATTTCTGAACAAGGTAAAATCATTCGCTTTGATGTAAATGATATTGCGGTGAAGAAAAGTAAAGCTATTTCTGGCGTGAAAACACAGAACTTAGATGAAGGGGATAAAATTGCCTCTGTAGCGGTTATCTCTGGAGAAGATCTAAAAGAAGACGAAAGCTTGTTTTAATATCGGCTTTCTTGCCATTCTTAATTGAGTAGAAGGGAAGAGCACGACACATTCCTCCGCAAACTGATACAGTGGTTAGGTTTGCTCCGGAACATGTCGTGCTCTTCTTGCGTTTGTGGAATTTTGTTAGATAAGGGGGCAAGAAAGACCAATTCTACAATGGCGCTTTTTCTGCATTGAATTTTATCGATGAATAGCATATAATAGTAATGTTATATCATAAAATCAGAGTATTAGGAGGCGAGTCCTATTTTAGACTTTAAGCGTTTTACCTTAGAAGATAAGCCCCGTATTGATGCGTACTTTGGAGAGCATCATTATGAAGCGTCAGATAATAGTTTTACTACATTGTTTATGTGGCAAGATATTTATGGCATTACTTGGGCAGAAGAAGAAGGTGTGTTATTTATTAAAGGTGGTGGAGTGACAGAATCTCCATTTATGTTACCACCATTTGCTGGAAAAGATGCCAAGTTTGTAGATGGATTACAAATGGCGAAAGAGTGGTTCAAAGAGAACCAAATTCCATTTTTATTAAAAGGTGTTAATCCAATCATGATGGAACGGATGCAAAAGTTGTGTCCAGATTGTTATGAATTTACACCTGACCGTGATAACTTTGAATATATCTATCGTACAGAAGATATGATTACCTTAGCAGGTAAAAAGTTACGTCAAAAGAAAAACCATTTAAATCAATTCCGTATGCAATATTCTAATTATGAATATATGCCAATTGATGAGAATACAATTCCTTTATGTCGTGAAGCGGCAGAGCAATGGGTGGAAACACATCATGAAGAAGGCATTGAAGATGAACTAACAGCGATTAATTTACTGTTTGATCATTGGGATGCATTGGGTCTTGTAGGTGGTTGTATTAAATTGTTCGGACGAGTAGAGGCTTTCACCATTGGAGAAATGTTGAATGAACATATGGCGCTGATTCATATTGAGAAAGCAAATCCAACCATCCGTGGTTTATATCAAGCCATCAATAATGAATTTATTCGTCATGAGTTCGTAGATACACAGTTTATCAACCGCGAAGAAGATATGGGATTACCAGGGCTTCGCATGGCGAAAGAATCTTACAACCCAGATCATTTTGCTGAAAAATATGATGCTCGTTGTATCAAACAAGGTACCTGTGAGGATAACGTGTAGAGAATAGTATATAATTCCTAGGGACATATGATAAGTTCCTAGGAGTTTTATTTTCTTTCTGATTAAGGAATCGTTTGTCTTTGCGATATGGCCTTGCGTTCGCTTGCTGATGCTGTGCAAGACCCACGTCAAGACATATACTGACTAGATAGTAACGGGATTGATGTAGAGAATGAAAGGAGCCAATATGACCTATTTTTGGGAAGGCTTACTGATTGGGTTTGCTGTGTTGGCGCCCATAGGGATGCAGAATCTATTTATCATTAATACAGCACTGGTACAAAAGGTATCACGTATTATTACTACCATTCTAATCGTGGCATTTTTCGATCTTACCTTAAGTGTATCGGCGTTTTATGGCATTGGTGCTATCTTTGATATATGGCCTTTTTTGAAAGGCATCGTACTTCTTTTGGGAGGAGCGGTTATCTTTTACATGGGCTATACCGTGTTTAATTCAGAGCCGAATGTATCTCATGTGGATACGAATGTGACAATTTGGAATATTGTGACTACTGCCTTTGCGGTAGCATGGCTGAACCCTCAGGCACTTATTGATGTGACGATGATGTTCGGTGCTGTGAAAGCCAGCATTCCTGAGGAGTCATCCATCTATTTCTTACTGGGATACATCGTGTCTGCTTTTGCTTGGTTTGGAGCATTATCGACTATTATTCACAAATTAGCAAAGCGTATCAAAATTTCGCAACTCGTATGGATCAACCGTATCTGTGGGTTGATTTTATTCGGATATGGAGCGAAATTGTTTATAGATGGAGTATTGCTGTATATATAGTAAACTTTCAGAAAAGAAGTGCATAAAGGGTCTAGCAGTAGACCCTTATTTTTTTATATAATACTAATATAAAGTATTCGAACTATTTTCAATGTACCATAACGATGGAAGAGGGATTATTTTGAAATTTAGAATAGCAAAAGATACGGACACAAAAGATGTAAAGCGTTTGTGGGCCTATTGTTTTGAGCCAGAAGGTCATCCATTTTTTAACTATTATTTTGATACGGCTTATGAACCAGAAAATACGATGGTTGGTATCGATCGTAGTTATTTGGTGAGTACCGTCCATTTACGACAAAATATTATACGTGTTCGTGGTGTGGACCTGCCTATGTCTTACATGGTGGGAGTTGCCACAGACCCTATTGTACGTCGTAGTGGGGTAGGCAAAAAATTACTGAAATCAGCATTAGGAGAATTAAAACAACGTGGACAAGGAGTCACTATTTTAATGCCATCGTATGCTGGGTTTTACCAAAAATATGGATGGGATTTATATGCCCATCAATGGGTACAAATTATGAAGCTAGATGATTTGGCCCCACTAGTAGAAACTACAGATAAAACGATGTCCTTTGGTATGTTACGGTCTCCACGGGAGTGGAAACGTTTAGCAGGGGTATATGAGACATATACTAAATCATTATCTGGCTATGCTGTGCGTAAAGAAAAAGAATGGGTTCGCTTATTAGAATCTATTTTTGCAGAAGGCGTGCAAGTAGGGTATGTGAAAAATGATTCTGGACAATTAGAGGGCTATTGTTTTTATCGCTTAGGGGAACCTGAGATTGCTGTGACAGAATTTGTGTATACTACGCGTCGTGCGCAAAAAGCGTTGATGAACTTCTTGTACAACCATCGCTCCCAAGGTGACAGTGTACGGTGGAATGAAGGTATGCTGGATCAAGGTTATATTTTTCATCCTAATGGAAAAGTAGGACACAGTACTATGCCTTTTATGATGAGTCGTATTGTAGATGTCAAACTAGCTATGGAAAATATTCCTGTACCAGTAGCATTGGAAGGGGCTATTCAGTTCGGTGTGAAAGATCCATTATGTGAGTGGAACCATGGTACCTATGTAGTGTCTTATAAAGAAGGTAAGGCGCAAGTAGTAAAACATAAAGAGCATGTAGATATTAATGCTAAATTAGTATTCTCTGTAGGTGCTTTGAGCTTACTTCTCATGGGTCGTATGAGTGCTACAGAACTTGCTTTTGAAGAAAAATTAGAAGGACCAGATGATATATTAGAAGTATTGAATCGGGCTTATCCAAGACAAAATACATATATTAATGAATGGTGGTAAGATACTTTTTAAAGTTGATACAATCACCATAAGATAAGAAAGAACGCTATGCATTTCTTGACAAGCTATGAGAATATTTTAGTTTGCTATAGGATGTGTAGTGTTCTTTTTATTTTTCTATTGATCTTATGTATAAGAGCTGGTACAGTGATCTTATATACATGTATATAGGAGATAGAGATGAGTGCGATAAATTTTACGAAATCATTACAATATAGTGGACCAGAGTTTGTATCGAATAATGCAGAAGAAGGGCGGAAGGTAATTTCCACTATAGAGAGCGAATTAAAACGGTGTGAATCCTTTTTTATCAGTGTAGCCTTTATTACAGCAGGTGGATTAAGTCCATTATTAATGACGTTAAAAGAGTTGGAAGAAAAAAATATTCCAGGTCGTATTTTGACAACCAATTTTTTGATGTTTAATGATCCTAAAATACTAGACAAGTTAAGTCAGTTTAGTAATATAGAGCTCCGCATATTTGATGCACAAGGATCTGATGTAGGTTTTCATACAAAAGGATATGGGTTCCATTTAGAAGATGAGTTTACTATTATCGTGGGTAGTTCTAATATGACGCTCCATGCATTGACAAGAAATAAAGAGTGGAATGTGCATTATAGTTCTCATAAGCAAGAATCTTTTGTGACGTCTGTCTTAGAAGAGTTTGAAAGCTTGTGGGCAGCAGATGAAACAAAGACCTATGTAGACTATATTGATACGTACAGAATGTTATATAAGCAATATAATGATTCTACTAAAAAACAATTACCAGCGATGGCAGATACAAATATAAATGAATATAATCAAGTCCCAAAAGTATTACAGCCGAACAGCATGCAGTCCTATGTGATGGAAAGGTTTACAGAGTTGTATCAATCAGGTGCTAATAAAGGATTGTTGATTTCTGCCACAGGAACAGGTAAAACTTATGCATCAGCCTTTGCTGTCAGTAGTGTAAAACCAAAGCGAGTACTATTTTTAGTGCATCGTGAACAGGTAGCGAGACAGGCGATGGAATCGTATCAACGGGTAATTGGCGACTCTGTGACATATGGTGTGTTATCGGGTGCAGCAAAAGGTTTTTCTGAAACCTATTTATTTGCGACCATGCAGATGATGTCTAAGCCAGATTGTTATGAACGATTTTCCCCTACAGATTTTGATGTGATTGTTATCGATGAGGCACATCGAGCAGGATCTGAAAGTTATCATAGAATTATGGAATATTTCAGGCCTAAGTTTTGGTTTGCTATGACTGCTAGTCCAGAGCGTACAGATGATTTCGATATTTATAAGCTATTTGATTATAATATTATTCATGAAATACGATTACAACATGCATTAGAGGCAGATTTACTATGTCCATTTCACTATTTTGGTATCGGACAATTATCTGATGGCATCACAACCTATGAGGGTGATGAAGCACAGAGCATTTTTGCCAATGAATGGGATTACCAAACAAGAGCTAGATTAATTCTAGAGCAATGTAATTTTTATGGATATTCTGGAGAGCGAGTAAAAGGGTTAGTATTCTGTCATAGTATTGAAGAAGCACAAGAGTTATCCAAGGCTTTTAATCAACTAGGGATGAGAACTATTAGTTTAAGTGGTGCAGATTCGCAAGAAATTCGGGAAGAGGCTATTCAACGATTATCAGGACCGGATGCGAATGATGCGTTAGATTATATTATGACCGTAGATATTTTTAACGAAGGTATCGATATTCCAGAGGTCAATCAAGTTGTTATGGTTCGTGGTACAGAGAGTCCCATTGTGTTTGTGCAACAGTTAGGTCGGGGATTACGTCGTCATAACAGTAAAGATTACGTGGTCGTTCTTGATTTTATTGGAAACTTTAATAATAACTTTATGATTCCTGTAGCTCTGTCCGGAGATGTAAGTCATAACAAGGATAGTTTGCGGTATTATGTGCAAGAAGGGACACGAGTGATTCCGGGTGCATCTACGATTCATTTTGATGCGATTGCTCAAGAACGTATTTTTAAATCTATTGACACAGCTAAATTCACACAGATTAAACATATTCGGCAAGCCTATAAAAACTTAAAATATAAATTAGGTCGTATTCCTAAATTGATAGATTTTGAAAACTATGGAGGTATCGATATTTCGTTAATCTTTAATAGTAATGCAAAAACATATTATAAGTTTTTGGTAGACTATGAAAAAGACTACACGCATAGGTTTTCGTCGGTAGAAGCAAAAATACTAGAGTATATGGGCCAGTATATGGTACTTGGCAAACGAGTACATGAACTCTATGTATTGGAAGGTTTGTTGAAAGGTGAAGTTAATCCACTGACGTATATGAGAACACAGTTACTAGGATTAGGTATTCCTTGTACAACTCATACGGAAAGAAATATCACCAATTTATTTACAGGTCAGTTTAAGACAGGATCCTCCAAAGCTGGATTTAAGGATGCCCTGTTGTGCGATGAAGTGGTAGATGGATTGCAGATATCAGCGGTATTCCGTGAAGCTTTAGAAAATGAAGGGTTCCGTGATATGGTCGAGGACTATGTGAAAGTGGGCTTTCAAAGAAATCAAAAATACTATAGTCAAAGATATGAGGAAGCCTCTTTTACGCTGTATCAAAAATATACCTATGAAGATGTATGCCAGTTAATGGAGTGGGAAACTAGCATCGTACCATTAAATATTGGTGGTTATAAATATGATGAGGCTACCAAAACATATCCGGTATTTATCAATTATGATAAGGGCGAAGATATTGCAGATACTATTAGATATGAAGATAAATTATTATCTCCACAACAATTAATTGCTATTTCTAAAAGTGGTGTGGACCTTAGTAACAATTTGGTACAAAAAGCGTTACATGCAAAAGAAGAAGGCATTACTATGCATTTGTTTATCCGAAAAAATAAGAACGATGAAGATGGGGCAAAAGAGTTTTATTATTTAGGTCATATACATGCAACAGGGGAAACAGAAGTATTTACCATGCCAGGTACAACGAAAAAAGCTGTTCGTATTATGTATGATTTGGAAACTCCGATACGTGAAGATTTGTACGACTATTTTGTGAATCATTAAAGGAGATATGGATGAAAACGATAGAAGTAGTAGCGGCAGTTATTTTAAAAGATACCCAAGTATTAACTACACAAAGAGGTTATGGAGATTTACAAGGACGTTGGGAATTTCCAGGAGGTAAAATTGAGTTTGGAGAAGATCATAAAGCAGCTTTATCTCGTGAGATACAAGAAGAATTAGATGTGCAGATTACAGTAGGGGATTTTTTAACAACCGTAGAGTATGACTATCCTAATTTTCATCTCATTATGCATGCCTATCAATGTGAGTTATTAGGAGAATTTCATTTACAAGAACATAGTGCAGCTCGTTGGTTAAACTTAGAAACTTTATATGATGTAGATTGGTTAGAAGCAGATTTACCTATCGTGGAATGTGTGAAAAGTTTAATTGCTTAGGTAGGACGTATAGCGATATAAATGATATACTAATAATTAAATATGACAATGTTAGAATAGTATATGATTCACAATGAAAGAGAGAGACCATGAAAAAACTAAGCGCATCTATTCTACTAGCATTATTCAGTGCGACCATCTTTACACCAACCCATGTAGAAGCGAGTTGGTTGTCTAAAACGTGGAAAAAGGTTGAAAAATCATGGAATGAAGCGGGGAAACAAAGTGGTTCTACTGGAATGAGTGGAACATCTACGAGTGCGATTCGGTTGCCACAACGGTCTGAGTATCCAAGTAGTTTTAGGCACGGACAAGTAGTAGGACAAAGTATGGATATACAAGACCTTACCATTGCAGGAGTACCAGTGAATGCGAAATATAGCGAAATACGAAAGGCGTTGGGGGCGCCGACAGAAGAAAGAATGTACGATCCTTCTTCATATACTGGTCCAAATACATTTATGAGATATGGTGGAATTAAGTATTCTAGTCTTATGGGAGACCTAGATAGAGCCGGTATGATAACTATAGAGAATAGAGATGCCGTGACTTATCGTGGTATTGCAGTCGGTGACTCTTTAGAAGCTGTGTATCAAGCATATGGTAGACCTAATTATATTAATAGTAAAAATGATTGGTTCTATGGATATTTTGTGTGGTCTTCAGATGCAATAAGGGGTATATATTTTGAGAATGATGGAGAAAAGGTAACTAAGATTAGAGTAGTAACCTCCTAATATAATTGGAATACTAGTTTCCATCCATACATAATGTTTCTACTACAAAGGAGGCACAACATGAACACAACTAAATCATTCCAAACTTCCTCCTCTCTTCATCACGCACCATTTTCTCAGGATAGCTCCACCAGTATTACCTATGAATACAGTCCACTGTTAGAGCGGTTTCCCTTGGCTCATGGTGTGACCTACCGCTATGGTGGTGTCAGTGAAGGTAACTTTAATAGTTTTAACATGGGTCTGCATGTAGGTGATGATCCGAAAGCGGTGGCAGAGAACCGCAAACGATTAGCGCAGGTGTTAGGTGTGGATTCAAATCATTTGACTTGTGGTGAGCAAGTGCATGGGGTAGGCGTGACGAGGGTGACGGAAGAGCTTATCGGTCGAGGCGCTTTCAGTTGGGAAGACAGTATCCCAGATAGTGATGCGATTCATACGAATTTGGTGAATGTGCCACTCTTGTTGCTCGTGGCAGACTGTGTGCCTGTGCTTATCTATGATGCGGTGAATCATGCGGTGGCAGTGGTTCATGCAGGTTGGCGTGGTGCCATCGCTCACATTGTGGAGCGCACGATGGATAGTATGCACGATGCGTACGGAACGTTGCCAAAAGATTGCTACCTCTTCATCGGTCCCTCTATTGGAGCAGACTCCTTTGAGGTGAGTGAAGAGATTGCTGAACAATTTCGACAGGATATGGGTAATTTGGGACTTTCACAGGTAAATGCAGTCGTGCGTTATCTCCAACGGTTAGAACAAGCGACACCTACTCCACATATAGATCTGAAAGGATATATTGCAGCTTGTGTCGTACAAAAAGGTGTGCCTATAGATCAAGTGATTCTGTCTGCTACGGACACGATGATGACAGAAGGATGTTATTCATACCGAGGGGATGCAGGCAAAACGGGACGAATGGCTATGTTTGCAGTATTACGAAATCAAGGTTAATAGATGCGAGAGTTTCAATAGTTTTGTATATCATAAGACCTTGTGTAGAACATGAGTAGTACGGAATTTAGAGATACATTCTTAAGTATTGTTTGAGAATAGAATAAAAAATATGACAAAGAATAAGAAAATCTTAAGAACTAGGCTTGAAATCATGCTTTTTCTATGTACTTTTCTTATTCTTTCGTTTATAATAAAAAAGATAAAGTATTATTTTTTTTGTGAAGACCTTTCAGAGTGAAATGTAACGACGAAAAAAGGACTGACATATATGATTGCAACAGCATTACATAACGTGCAAGAACGCATAGAAGCGGCTAAGGCACGAGTGGGGAGAAGGGATTCTGTTACACTTGTAGCAGTAACGAAGAATCATCCTGTAGAGGCTGTACAAGAAGTAGCTCAACTAGGTGTAAGAGCTGTAGGCGAAAATCGTGTACAAGAAGCAAAAGAAAAAATGGAACTCTACCAGGGACCGGAACTCCAATGGCATTTAATTGGACAATTACAAAACAATAAAGTGCGTAATGCAGTGGGTAAATTTTCTTTAATTCATTCAGTTCATAGCGTGAAATTGTTGGATGAAATCCAACGTATTGCTGCTAGAGAAGGACTTATACAAGAAGTATTACTACAAGTGAATGTGGCACGAGAAGAAAGCAAGTCTGGGATGGATGTGGAAGAGTTTCCAACCATACGGGAATATGCCAAATCATTACCCAATGTACGGGTAAAAGGGCTTATGTGTATGGCACCATTTTTTGATGATCCGGAAGAGGCTCGCCCTATATTTAGAGTCGCTCACGCTTTATTTGAAGACATGAAACTTCATTTTAATGAAGGTCAGATTGAATATATATCCATGGGGATGACCCATGATTTTGAAGTAGCAATTGAAGAAGGTGCAAATATTGTTCGTGTAGGAACAGCAATATTTGGAGAACGCCACTATAATGAGTAATGGAGGAATTAACGATGGCACTGAAAGATAGCTGGAATTCTGTAAAAAGTTTTTTTGGTAGTAATCAAGATGATCAATATGAATTTGATGAATATGATAATGAGATGTATGAAGAAGAGTCTCAACAACCAGTAGTAACAGCACCAGTAGCAGGTGGCAATGGACCAGTAGCATCTGCAGCACGACCAAAAACAGGAGGATATAATACAGTGGCACAACGTTCTAGCGGTATGAAAGTAGTCATCGTAGAGCCAAAAGCATTCGATGATTCTGAAAATATTACAAATCAATTGCGCGATATGCGTCCAGTAGTGATTAACTTTGAAAATACAGACCCTCATGAAGCAGCACGTATTGTGGACTTTGTAAGTGGTGCTACATTTGCATTAGATGGCAAATTAGAAAAAATTGGCAAAGATATTTTCATCTGTGTACCAGTGAATGTAACAGTAGATTATACAGATAAAGAGTACACAGAAATATCTGACAAATTAGCTTGGAAAGAACCACAAGCCTAAGCATTAGGAGGTAGCCATGCAAAAAATACTACTAATTGGTGTAGGATCGATGGGTGGTGCTATTTTACAGGGGGCTTTGGAACAAGGTGTTTGGGGCCCTGAGGAAGTAGATGTACTAGTGCGTCGCAGTGAGCAAGCATCAGAATTAGAGCGCACGTTAGGTGTCACAGCCTTCACGGACTGTGATGCCATACCTGCTTTTGATGAGTACAGAACCATTGTATTTGGCGTAAAACCTCAAGTCTTACCGTCTCTTATGGAAGAGGTGGGACCACAAATCGAGGCGAGAACATTATGTATTTCTATTGCGGCAGGCATTACATTGGATACATTACAATCCTTTGCACCCCATGTACATTGGTTACGAGCTATGCCGAATACTCCAATTTTGGTAAAAGCTGGCTTTACAGCGATTGCTAGTAGTGAACAAGTGACACCAGGTGAGCGAGAACAAGCTTTGCGCATTTTCGAAGCCTTAGGTGAAGCCGTGGTATGTTCAGAAGCTGATTTAGACCGTATTGGCGCTCTAGCAGGGGCAGGTCCAGGCTATATGTATACCATTTTAGATGCTATGGCAAATGCAGGTGTTCGGATTGGTCTCACTAGGCCATTGGCGTTGCAAGCGGCGGTACAGACGATGTATGGCTCTGGCTTGATTGCCTTAGAAACAGGCGCTCATCCAAGTGTGCTTAGGGATCAAGTGACATCTCCCGGAGGTACGACTATAGCAGGTATTGCAGCCATGGAAAAAGAAGGGTTGCGTTCTTCTATTATGGAAGGCATCTTAGCTTGTTATGAACGGTCAAATGAAATAGGAAAACAACGTGAAAGATAAAGAAAAGTTAATTCGATATTTTGAAGCATCTGGTAATGGCGAAGAGGCTAGACGTATGATTGATCTAGCGGAGCAAGTACAAGCAGGCCGACCTTACCGTGTGACAGATTTTATGTCACCTGCAGGCCTTGTCATTGCAGATGCAGTAAAAGCGAATTTTGGTGGTATTAATATCATTTCCAGTGGTGGTTACGAAGGGGCAGAACGCCTTCGAGTGGCCTTTGTGGACCCTCACTTTCAAGGAACAGTAGACTTACAAATTGCGGTGTTGAAAGTATCTTGGGATCCACGATTCCGATTATTGACACATCGCGATGTGTTGGGTTCCTTAATGGGACTTGGTATTGATCGCACTCATTTTGGAGATATTATCGTCACTAGTGGTGGGGCGCAGGTAATCGTAGATGCAACGATAGCAGATTTTGTGATTCAAAACTTTACAAAAATTGCTATGGTCACGGTTACAGTATCACGGATGGAATTGAGTGAATTACAACCGAAAGAAGAAAAAATAAAAGAAGTGCGAACTACTGTTGCGTCTATGCGGTTGGATTCTATAGCTTCTTCAGGTTTTAGTACATCTCGTACAAAAGTTGTGGAGGCCATTAAGGCAGGATTAGTACAAGTGAATTGGCAACCTGCGAAAGGACCAGCGCAAGAAGTAAAAGAAGGAGATATTATTTCTCTTCGTGGCAGAGGTCGTATGCAAATAGAAAGTATTACAGGCACGTCTAAAAAAGGGCGTATTGGAGTACATCTAAAACGATTTATGTAAGGAGGCTGATCCTATGTTAACACCAATGGATATTCATAATAAAGAGTTTGGAAAAAGTATTCGTGGCTTTGACTGCGATGAAGTAAACGAGTTCTTGAATGAAGTGGTACAAGCTTATGAAATCTTGTATCGTGAGAACCGTGAAATGACTGATAAAGTAGAGCAAATGGAAAAACGTTTGAATCAATATGAATCAACGGAAGAAACTATGCGCAATACATTGGTGCTTGCTCAAGAAACCGGTGAAAATGTAAAAGAAGCCGCTCGTAAAGAGGCTGATTTAATTTTACAGAATGCGGAACAACAACGATCTACGATTTTAGAAGATGCCAATCGTGCGTTGCGAGAAGCAGAAGCTAAATATGCTACCATTGCGAATGAAATGGCCGTGTTCCGTGCAAAAGTAGAATCAATTTTAACAGCACAACTACAATTATTAGATGGTATTGCTTTAGAGGAAACAAAACCTGTAGAGACAGAAACAGAAGTATAAGGTGAATTTCGGCTTGAGTATTCAAGCCGTTTTTGCCATTGTAGAGACATATAAGGATAGTAGGATGATAACAGTTGGACTTTCACTTAAAGACAGGCCTTGTCTTGTAGTCGGCGGAGGGCAAGTAGCGCTGCGTAGAATTGAAAAGTTAATAGACGAAGAGGCATCTATTATAGTAGTTAGTCCTGATGTATTACCTGACATTGTAACATACCATGAAGCAGGTGTATTACAATGGATAGAGAAGCCTTATAGCTCAGAATATATGGTAGGGCAACAGTTTGTCATTATTGCTACGGATATTCCTGCTGTGAATGCGCAAGTCATGGAAGATGCTCAAGAAGTACAAGCCTTCATAAATCGGGCTGATGTGAAAGATGATTCTACTTGGGTATTCGGCAGTGCTACGGAGATTGGTGATTTGGAGATTTCTATATTTACCAATCAAGTGAGCCCACGAGTGAGTCGCTTGCTTAGACAGGATATAGAAACCAGGTACGGCATATTAGCCGAGTGGCTACCTCAGATTCGTCTATGGAGACAAGAATTACAGCATATATTAAATACGCCAAAAGAACGAGAGAAGTTCTGGCGTACAAATTTAGGAGAATCGGAGTTTATACAAATATTAGAGGGTCAAGGAGACTCAGTGAAGGAGAATATTGTACATGCAATTAGTCGTATTAGGTCTGAATCATAGAAGTGCACCTGTAGATGTACGAGAGAAATTTTCTTTTTCCAAAGAAGCTCTCGATCATGCTATGGATCACATCTATGCTCATGAAGAAGTAGAGGAATGCGTCCTTTTATCGACGTGTAACCGCACAGAACTCTATGTCGTCCTAAATGACATGGAGAATGTAAAAGAATATATGATACGTTTACTACTGCATCTGAAAGGTGAAGAAACGGTAGACGTAGATGAGAAATGGTTTTTTCTATATGAAGGGAAGGCATGTATTTCTCATTTATTTAGAGTAGCATCTAGTTTAGATTCTCTTGTGTTAGGAGAAGGTCAAATTTTGAGCCAATTAAAAATGGCCTATATTTCTTCCTATAGTAAGGGATTAACAGCATCTGTATTTAATATTATTTTCCAAAAAGCCATTGCTGTAGGGAAACGTGTGCGTACGATGACGGGGATTGCGAATACGCCAGTATCTGTTAGTTATACAGCAGTCAATTTAGCGGAAGATAGTTTAGATATTCCTATCAGTGAGGCAAAGGTTCTCATTTTGGGAGCTGGTCAAATGAGTGAGCTCACAGCTCGTCATTTACAAGCTAAAGGGGTAAAGAGTATTTTCGTGTCCAATCGGACGTTCAAAACAGCAGAAGAATTGGCAAAGCAATTCAATGGTAAAGCCGTTGATTTTGACAATTTTGTAGAAGAAGCCAAAGTAGCAGATATTATTATTACATCTACTGGTGCACCTCATTATGTGATTGAATGGGAAGAAGCGGAAGAAATCATGGATGGCCGTGGTGGTAAACCAATTGTCATGATCGATATTGCTGTTCCCCGTGATATCAACCCAGATGTAACAGAAATTCCAGGAGTGTATTTGTTTAACATTGATGCCTTGGAAAGTGTAGTAGAAGCGAATAAACACCAACGAGAAGAAGAAGCTCAAAAAGCAGAGCCTATCTTAGAAGAAGCCTTACAAGAAATTGAAGAAAAATTACAATATCTATCGGTTCGTCCTATTATGGTCTTGCTTAGTGAAAAAGCAGAAGCCATTCGTAAACGTGAAGTACATCGAGCGATGGCAAAATTACCTAATGCCACAGAGCTAGAACGTAAGATTATTAGCAATATGTCCCGCATGTTGGTACGTAAATTATTGCGTGATCCAATGATTCATTTTGGTGAAGTAGCGGGTAAAGAAGAAGAGCGAGATTATTGGAAGTTATTCCAAGATATGTTTGCTTTGGAAGTGGAGGACGACACACTATGAGAAACATAATTCGTATAGGCACCCGTAGTAGTGCCCTTGCTTTATGGCAAGCCAACTATGTAGCAGATACATTGCGTAAACATTACCCACAGTGCAAGGTGGAGTTAGTCCATCACAGTACGAAAGGTGATCGTATTTTAGAAAAACCATTGGCTGAAATCGGTGGTAAAGGTTTATTTACAGAAGAGCTAGAAGCATCTATGCGTGATGGTAGCATCGATTTGGCTGTACACAGCTTGAAAGATATGCCTACAGAATTGCCAGAAGATTTGGTACTAGGTGCTATTACAGAGCGTGAAACACCATGTGATGCTTTGGTATCACCAAAATATAAAACACTAGATCAACTACCACAAGGTGCTAAGGTAGGGACTAGTAGTTTACGCCGTCAAGCACAATTGTTGAATCAACGACCTGATTTGCAGGTTTCTGTACTTCGTGGGAATGTGCAAACGCGATTAAACAAATTAGAAACAGAAAACTTTGATGCCATTGTATTAGCAGAGGCAGGGTTAAAACGATTGGGGCTGGAATCTGTTGTTACACAGACTTTCACTAGCGATGAAATGATTCCTGCTGTAGGTCAAGGGGCATTGGGCATTGAATGTCGCAAGGATGATACAGAAATGCTAGATATGTTATCTGTATTGCACGATGAAAATACTATGTGGGCTACTCGTGGAGAACGTAGTTTCCTTCGTCAACTCGAAGGTGGTTGCCAAGTACCGATGGGTGTACATGGGACGATTTATAAAGGACAATTAACGTTGAAAGCTATCATTGCTTCTTTAGATGGAAAAAATTGTTTTGAAGGTGAATTGTCAGGACCAAAAGAAAAAGCAGATATGTTAGGTCGTAACTTGGCGAAAGCTCTCTATGAAGAAGGGGGCAAAGCCATCATTGACGATTTAGTAGAAAGAGGAGTATTGAAATGACAGGCATTGTATATTTAATTGGTGCCGGACCGGGTGATCATAAATTAATCACTCTAAAAGGTAAGGAATGTATTGAAAAAGCAGATGTTATTGTTTATGACTATTTAGCAGATGCTCATTTCTTGTCCTATGCGAAAGAAGGAGCAGAGATCATTTATGCAGGTAAAAAAAGCAACAATCATACGATGCATCAATGGGAAATCAACGAACTTCTCGTAAAATGTGGCTTAGAAGGTAAAGTGGTGGCTCGTCTTAAAGGGGGCGACCCGCTAGTCTTTGGTCGTGGTGGTGAAGAAGCGTTGGCTTTGGTGGAAGCGGGCGTGCCATTTGAATTTGTACCAGGTATTACATCTGGTATTTCTGCGCCAGCCTATGCTGGGATTCCTGTGACACAACGGGCGATGGCCACATCCTTTGCCATCGTCACTGGTCATGAAGATCCAACAAAACCAGAGTCTGGTATGAACTGGGAAGGCTTAGCTAAATCTGTGGACACGATTTCCTTTGTGATGGGTATTTCTAATTTGCCGAACATTGCCACTAACTTAATCAAATATGGTCGTCCTAAGGAAACTCCAGTGGCAGTCATCCGTTGGGGAACAAAACCAATCCAAGAAACGTTGGTCTCTACCTTGGAGCATGTCGTAGAAGATGTAGAAAAAGCGCAATTGAAAGCACCAGCTATTGTTATCGTTGGGGAAGTAGTATCTTTGCGGGAGCAATTACGTTGGTTTGATAATAAACCATTATTTGGTAAAACTATCGTGGTCACACGAGCTCGTAGTAAAGCTAGCGCCTTATCTGAACGATTACTAGAATTGGGGGCCCATGTCATCGAAGCATCTGCTATCAAAACACAGGCATTGCCTCGTACAGAGGAGATGGATGTGGCTTATGATAGCTTATCTTCCTACGATGGATTAATTTTTACATCTGCCGAAGGGGTGCGGTTCTTCTTTGATGGTTTATTAGACCGTGGCTTAGATAGCCGTGCTTTAGGTTCTATGAAAGTATGTGCTATCGGCAGTGCTACCGCAAAATCTTTATTAGATCGAGGCATTCGTGCGGACATCGTGCCACCGAATTACCAGGCGGAATCTGTGGTGGAAACCATTACAGTAGAACAGAGTCGTGTATGGCCAGAACGAGCGCTAGGCGATTTGCGCTTTGTGCTAGTACAACCAAAAGTGGCACGCGACGTGATTTATAAAGGACTTTCACAAGCAGGATGCGATGTGACGGTATTGCGTTTGTATGAAACAGTACAAGACACGTCCCACAAAGAATATTTAGAAGAAGCCCTACGAGCAGGGGAAGTAGATTACATTACGTTTACAAGTTCTTCTACGGTGACGAATACAAAAGATATGCTTGGCTCCGATGCAGTGAATTTATTAGGAAACACGAAGGTTGTTTGCATTGGACCGATTACAGGTGCTACCTGTGTGGAAGAAGGGATTCAACCAGATTTAATTGGTGAAACTTTTACAATCCCTGCGATGGTGGATCTAATCTTGAATGATTGCAAATAGAAAGAGGCATAATATGGAATTACGAAATCGACCAAGACGATTGCGCATCAGCCCAGCTATGCGTGCGTTGGTTCGTGAAACAACATTACAAGTAGAAGACTTAATTTATCCTATATTTATTGTTCCCGGAACAGCGGTGAAAGAAGAAATTTCTTCCTTACCAGGACAATATCATGTGTCCGTGGACGAGGCTGTAAAATTGGCGAAAGAAGCCTATGACTTAGGTATTAAGGGAGTCGAAATTTTCGGCATTCCTACTTACAAAGATGAAGATGGTTCTTCTGCGTGGGATATGGAACAACCGGTACAGCAAGCAATTATGGCGATCCGTAAAGAAGTACCAGAGTTGATCGTGATTTCCGACGTATGCCTTTGCCAATACACATCTACAGGTCATTGCGGTCATGTGGAACATCATGAAGTCATTAATGATGCTACGTTGCCATTATTGTGTAATGTAGCAGTGAGCCATGCGAAAGCGGGTGCTCACATGGTGGCACCATCTGACATGATGGATGGACGTATTGCTGCGATTCGTGAAGCCTTAGATGCAGCGGGATTTAGCCATGTATCCATCATGAGTTATGCGGCGAAATATGCATCCGCCTATTATGGACCATTCCGTGATGCGGTCCATTCTGCACCGGGATTTGGGGACCGTAAAGGATATCAAATGGATGAGGCCAATCGTTTAGAAGCGTTGCGTGAAGTGGAACAAGATATCATCGAAGGGGCGGATATCATTATGATTAAGCCAGCTCTATCCTATTTGGATATTGTACGCGAAGTACGGGATAACTTCGATTGTCCTTTAGCCGTTTACAATGTCAGCGGTGAATATGCCATGATTAAAACAGCAGCGGCAGCGGGGTTGGTAGATGAAAAACGCATTACTTTGGAAACCTTGCTATCCATGAAACGAGCAGGAGCAAAGATGATTATTACCTATCATGCCCTGGATGTGGCACGTTGGCTACAGGAAAAATAGTGTGAAAATATAGGAGCCATTATGTTTAGTTTAGAAAAATCAAAACAAGCCTTCGCAGAGGCTCGTACATATATGCCAGGTGGTGTGAACAGTCCTGTTCGCTCCTACCGCAGTGTAGGGGGCAATCCTCCTTTCATCAGTTCTGCTAGCGGATCTCGCATTTACGATATCGATGGCAATGAGTATATCGATTACGTGTTGTCCTGGGGTCCTATGATTCTAGGTCATGCGAATCCTGAAATCGTGGCGTCTATTTTGGAAGCCATCCCTCGTGGTACTAGTTATGGAGCACCAACACTGCTTGAAACAGAAGTGGCGAAAAAAATTCAAGCTTTCTATCCGTCGATGGAAATGGTACGCATGGTGAACTCTGGTACAGAATCTACTATGAGTGCCTTGCGTTTGGCTCGTGGCTATACAGGTCGTGACAAAATTGTGAAATTTATCGGCTGTTACCATGGTCATAGTGATAGCTTGTTAGTGAAAGCTGGTTCTGGCTTAGCTACCTTTGGCGTGCCAGATAGTCCCGGCGTGCCAACTGGTGTGGCAGAGGATACGATTACATTGCCATACAATGATTCTGATGCAGTTCGCCAATTGTTCGAGGCTCATGGTGAAAGTATTGCAGCCATCATCGTGGAACCAGTAGCAGGTAATATGGGCTGTGTACCTCCTGTGGAAGGATTCTTGGAGACTTTGCGTGAAGTAACGACAGAGCACGGTGCAGTCCTCATCTTTGATGAAGTGATGTGCGGATTCCGCTCCAGTTCTGGAGGGGCACAAAAATATTACAATGTCATTCCAGACTTAACATGCTTAGGTAAAATCGTAGGCGGTGGCTTACCAATGGCGGTATTCGGTGGCAAGAAAGAAATCATGTCTTCCATCGCTCCATCCGGTCCTGTGTACCAAGCAGGTACCTTGAGTGGTAATCCGGTAGCCATGGCGGCAGGTCTTGCTACCTTGTCTATGTTGCAAAAATATCCGAATG